>BNJU01003687.1_pt1 | contig 295595 bp, 328 predicted proteins | sample 8539281 | NCBI WGS metagenome assembly BNJU01 (sample SAMD00202456, study PRJDB9452) | human saliva metagenome | isolation source: human saliva | place: Japan | reverse complement strand
TGTTCATACTTTCCACCTCGTTTTGTGGTTTTACCTTCAAGCGCGGTTTATATAATAAATATCTAAATCAGCGGTTTCTTTTTCTTGTAGAATAACGAAGTAATTTTTGATACTCAATGGATGATAATTGAATCATTAAAAACTACACAACCACAAAATGGCGATGAGGCGATTCGCTTCATATACACCTCTGCTCTTAAATTGCAAAGCTTATTTATAGATATTTGTCTCGTTTCTGATGTTGATCATCTTCTAATGGTTACGTCAACATCAGGTGTCATCTACTAACTTGAACATCATAAGCAGCACATCAACTTCTGCTTTATCTGGTTCGCAAATATGGTACTCTGTGAGTCAGCTGAACTCTGTCAATGGACGCAAAATGGATCAGCTGTAACGAGTCTCAGCTGCAAGTATGCCCTGCCTGCCAGAACTACTACTACTACGTTCTCAGGACCTTCTCTGAAAAATTCCTTTGCTCTTTCTGGTTTTCAGATCCATGCACCTGCGCTCATTCAAACAAGCACTCTGACAGATACAAATTACTTCCTACCACCGGCTGACTCCTTTGACTGGCACTGTGGCTGGGCGTACACCGTCACGATCTTCATTGGTTACCTTTTTGTCTTTCAGATAGCCGCTCTGTTCTCCCGCTCAAGAATGACAATATCGTTAAAACACATCTTCGACGCATTTAATACAACTCATAGTTTATCACCCGGTTGTAATAAATTTAATGCTCCTGGGAATACACTATAATTATTATCTTAAAAACCGCAGTAATTTTAATTTTTAATAGGGTTAGATACTTTGCGTACTTCAACCATAGCCCTAATTGCTGGCTCTGTACAATCTTCTTGCAAGCTCTTATACCATACCCGCAGCAGATAAACATAACAGAGTCACAAATCTTACCTTCCGATTGCAAGACCGCGTGCACGGTTGTGTTGAGCGCACAGAATTTAAGCTTTCCTTCAGACTCATCAGCAGTCACGTGTACAAATGGCATGAGCGCGACAAGGAACAGCCATCGCCGTAAAATCAGCGAATACACATCAATCAACTCAAATACCTCTGGTTAAATGTTTCCTTATTGCTTCTAACATATCTATATCTCCTATAAATTGTGTTTATTAAATTATCTATTTCATTATTTGATGCAGATTAGTTGCAATATTTGCATTAGATAAGCGTTTGCATGCTGCTCGCACATTGTTTTGTCCTTTCATCCTGCTACCTTGATTACAGCCTGACAGAAGCTCTTTAACTCTGATATCACAACTACAAATGCACGGGGATATTGGTACGCATATTATCCTTGATAATGAAGCCTTTCTCTACATCAAGCTCAAAGTATAACATCTTTGAAAAAGATCTGAGTTGGAATTCTTGTGAAACCGAAAAGACCAGACATACCGTCATCTTGTTTACTGTGTGAGTAATCTACCCGGTCTTTTACATTCTTAACATCCATCTCTGAAAATGCCGTCTCCATATGGCTTTTGTAACGCTTTATCCACATAAAGTGAAGATTCTGGTCTTGGCCTTCTCTGAATGGACTTAGCAGCTCTAAGCTCCTCTCTTATGAATGATAGTAACATTTCTTGCAAACTTTGTAAGACTCGCAACCACTCCAACAGCTGAGTCTCCGCCGCCAACCATATACGTCCAGCCTTCAGAAAAGTTAGCATCATAGTGGCTGATAAAATACACCCTTACTTGCGAACTCTTTCTCTCCCCTCTGTAATTGATCTTGGATAACAAAGTTTAATATGTATACTTCCTTCTGATACCATTGTACGGTAACCTTCTTTTACATCTGTATAAGCTCAACAGAAACTCAGCCTTATTATTACATTCACATCAAAATGCTCACACTGTTTGTCATTCTGGCAATAAGACGGATAACTCTCGGCAAGAACCTGTGGGATGGATTCAGTCGTCTGTGATTGCTCTGTCGCCATCACTTCCCTTTCAATGATAGGTGAGGTCTGTTCTGCCGTAAAGGAAGTATGCTGCAAAGGCGGGTCCTGCCCAAGAATAATTACATCATACAGCTTACTCATGATTCCACACTCCTTTTTTTCATTTTCAATCAAGTTATGGATATAGCCGACGTTTCCAAAAAATTTGCAAGATCTTGCATTTAATTTAAAATCTCACAAATTTTATTCAATAATTTGATTTACAACCTCCTCACGTTCTATTATACAACACATCTATGTTGTAAATACTTTTTAAAACGTCATTCTCTCTTTTGTACTTTTCATCATTTTAAGTGCTTTTATTGTAGAAATTGCCGTCGTACCGTGTGAAAATGACGAGGAAGGCTGCAGCGATGAATAGTATTGTCTGTAACGGTTTGAGCTACCCGCTCTAAGGAGCCGATGGCTGTAGCTGCCTATGAAGTACACACCCATATTGTCTGCTATTTGCGCTGAGCGGAGTTCAGGTTACCGTTTGAGGTAGCATCGACTAATACGAAAAGTACCTGAGTTTGCAGATGTAATAAAGAAGGTGCAAAGAGTACAGTCACCAATTATTGAAATGCGCAAAGCCGAAAGCGGATGTTGCTGTCTACAAAGAGAATCCTGACCATGGATCTGGCGGCGATATCTTGCCATCTCTTTCGCGGTCAGGGTTCCGTTAATGGTCAGAGTTTAAGTCCCAGCGTTTCAAAGATTGAGAGACCACACAAGACGAAGCAAGTGCGAAGCGAAACATACACGCCCTCGGTGAAACTCTCATATGGTCCTTCGCTGAGATATACGGACGATAAATACACCTACAGATGGACAAGCTATAGACGTCAGCCACACGGTGTGCACTCTCAGCCGGCCACCCAGCCATTGTCGCCAAAGGATGAACTGTCAGGCTGTCCTGGATGAAGTTCTGTAAATACTGTCCTAGTCCGTTCAGGTCATTTAGATAGGCACCTTAGGATCTAACTATAAGCCGAATCCTAAAAGTAATAGCTATGTAAAGTTTGCATCAGATAATGTCTTTTGATACCTTGCCAAGTCACACTGTAGCATAGCAGACTACTACAGTGATGCAATAACTATAATAGCTATATACTGTCATATTGGCAGGAATGCCAAAGCAAGTAGTTAAGACCACTGCTTATCTGCATGGTTCCAAGTCAAAATAACCACCTGCAAGCGTCAGCAAAAGTAGCAAGAATATCAACAAGCTTCCTGCTGCTCCGTTTAGCATTTTTCTCCCAATAAGAGCTCAAACTGTGCTTAAACAGAACCTCTTTATTTTTCTAAACATAAAGTAAGCGAGTCTCAAGACCTACAATCATAACACCCAAAGGCTCAAAAGCAGTGCATAAATGAAGAACGCATGCAAATTCTGCAGACGCCCTGAGTACCCGCTTCTATACACAGCTCCTGCAGGAGGATTTACAAAATAGAATAGAGATGCTACACATAGAACATAAGACCAACACCATACCACAGCCAAAATAGCATTGCAAACCAAGAAAGTGTTGAATAATCAGGTTTGAATCGTCTGCACCAAGTTTAATATTTCCATACTTACTGAAGCTATAAAAAGCAGAAAAACTACAAACCAAGACTACAAAAAGATAAAGCCAAAGCAAAGTCATTGGTTAAAAATCAAAAAGCTGCACCTAGAAACCGCTTCAAAATGCTAGATTTAACTGCCCATCCGGCAACTACTGCAAGAACAATTGACTGCATTGTCTATTTTGTCATTAGTTATCCTCGTTGATTCCCTCAGCCATTATTTTTAAGATGAAAAAGCACGTTTATCCGTAGAACGAGGTGTGCAAACTCAAAATATTATCTTTTATACATCAAAAACTGTCTGCTCTTCAATTGGGTTGCACGAGCTTCAACAGCAACCTTTACTCTGTGATAACGAAGCTTCCACTGATCTTCATTCGAGTAGCAGGATCTCAGTGGGTAGAGATAGAGATTGTAGGCACTATTCTGTTTGCATCCAACTGTCTTGCTACAGGAATAGGTTACACATCTGTACAGTAGGGCATGCAGTACGTTCATTTCTTTAACCATCGTTGCGGCACCAACGTGTCATGCACTCTCACGTGCTGACCATAATGCAGGCGTCAACATAGTCTTCCTGTAATAACGGGAATTATCTCCTTTGCCATTCTTGAAGCTTCTTTTCTGTTTGTTCCTGTACCAACCGTGGTATAGAAATAGATTGAAGACTTCCGTATACGCCACCCTTGAGCAATACCGCATGCATCTACAGGCATAATTACGTTGGGATCTGCGTCTGCAGCAGCAGAGATCCAGCTGCGTGACTGTCTTAAATACACCGCCCTCAAGTCTGTCCATATTGGAAATGTCATATCTGCCCATCTTGTTGCAGAAGCTGACTGCATGCACGGTCCGGGTTATCTACGAGAACTATACCGCCTGTGTTAAGAAGAGCAATCTTTAATCTTCTTAAGATCCTTAACAGGAGGAGCAATAGGTACTCTGTCAAGCTTAGGTATAATAAGCTCAGATGTATATAGCTCATTGTGAATTCTTGCGCGGGCATCTTCCTGAATCTGTCTGCTGCGGTCTCACCCGCTCGAGGAATACCTGATGACGATGACCGGTGAGAATATCCCTCATCTGCTGCAGGTCCCTGAGCTCACCCTTAAGCATCTTGTTGGCAACTGCCTGAGCCTTGATATCTGTCTCATCTTAGAAGCGATCTTCCCACCCTCCATAGATGATATATCTTTTCGACATCTCAACACCAGGGGTTTTCAACATTCATTGAAGTAATTACAGGTGCATTGAATTTTTCTTTAACAGCCTTGCAGATAGTACCGCAAACTACACCGTAACGACCTACCGGAATGCAGGACCAGCTATAAATATATCAATTCAAGATCCTTTAACATATCCAGATAATCTTAACCTTCTTCTGTATTTGAACTAAGATTGTCACCACAAATAATTATGTGTTGCTTACAATCTTCCAATTCTTTATCAAATTCTACCGCAGGACCAACCTATCACACGAAGCTCAGGTGCTACATCAGCGGTATCTTCTCCACCTAACTGACCGAAGAACTGATTGATATATACAATCGCCTTTTTCATCTATGTTTCCTCATAAAAATCTTTCATTGTCTTGGTTGATAACCTACTATCATCATCACCAGAAAAGACCGTTGTCTTCCCATAATGATTGAACCATCGGGTCTTACTGAAGGTCGAGTACCTCATCACCTTCCCAGCCACCTGAGTTCGTCTCTTCCGGTGCCTCAAGCTCTCCAAGGACTGTTTTCCATTGGAGGAAGTTCAATAAGTTCTGATACATTACCCTGTGAAACCATAGCTACTATCTTCTCATCCAAGTGTAACAGAGGCTGGGAAGCACCGTCGCGTCCCTGTACACTCATTAGCGCGCCAACTACCTTAATGCCTGCTGTCTCAAGTGCAGCAATAGCTCCTACATAGTCAGCAGTTCTCGCCTACTTCCTGTAACAAAGGGCAAAATCAGCGCAGTTCGGTCGCCTGCTGAACAAGCATCTGGATAGCTCTGTCTTTCTGATCCATAGCCACGTTGGAGTTGAGTATAGTTACGCCCCAAGAGAGTTGTAGTCCTCGTCTTCTTCCATAAGTCTTCTAAGAATAGGAAGTTCTGGAAATCATAGGTTGACCGCTTTGAAGAGCAAGGCATAGAAGGAACCTGAGCTAAAAGCTCCGTCAAGTAGCTTCCTGTGGGCTCATAAGAGTAGGAGATGCTTATTCATATCCCATCCGTAAATGAGGTCATTGTATCCGCGCTTCCATCTGTGACTGTGAAAGCGAAGAACAGCTACAACTGGAGAGCTATTAATCTCAATGCTACGCTGTAACGTGGGAGTGGTCGCACATACATCTTGCTTTCGGAGTTAAATCGCGCGCTGTCTAGAATGAAACTCTGCCAGCTTGTGTCACTGCACGTCTGAGTGCATCAGTTTTCTTCTGCTGCTCGTCGTCTCTCAAATTCTTCATTTGTATCATAACCAAAGCACGCTGATTATTGAGTCCGCAAAATATGTGAGCTTCTGTCGGACCGCTCATATCAATAAGACCTCATCGGAAACCTGCAATGTCTTCAACTTAACAAAGCACACTACAATTCTTAGGGCATAGAAGGCGACACTCTCCGGATCTCTTCAAAGGACTGGTGTATCCTGGGAAAGGTCCCTTTCCATCCAAGACGTGCTGAGGCTCAATAGCCTCTTTACAGGACAAAGACGAGATCTTGTCACCGAGGCTTGCTATATAAGCTACTGCCTCTGCAATTCTCTCATCTTCAGCACACCACATCTGAGTGCTTCTTCTTTGTTGATGGTAGAGAACACCATCTTTGTGGGATAATTCAGCTACCTTAAACTTGAATATCTTTTAGCAAAGATTCCAATCTCTAGTTTCACGAATTTCCTCCTCCTTTCATTTGGTTTGTCGTTTGCAATTTTACAATAAAAGCTTTATTAAGCGCGCAATGACTAATAACTAATATACAACATTTTATACTGCTGTCAGTATAATCTTGCCATTTTATTGTACGATGCAATAAAACGACATGTAAACGTCCTTTTATAATGTATAGTTTCAACTATCCCACTACTTTTAAATCTCATCCATGGTGCACACTTCTACATATATTTATCTGAGCTCCTCCCTGTCGAAAGTTTGTTCAGCTCTCACAAGTTCTCTCTTTAACTTGGCGGATAAAAGGCGACAGATATCTCCAGACGTCTTTCAACCGCGTAGTCTTTAACTTCTGTTGCATCTCGCTGTCTCCTCCTCAGTGCCAGATAACCGAGGGTCAGAATCTTATTCCAATCCCTTAAATCAAAGAAGATAATCTCCTCTTTAGCTGACTGACTTCAGCGTGTGCCGCTACTCTCGCTTCACAGCTGCTTCATCGCTTAAATACCCATAGCGCTTTCCGCTTCTTCACAGCATATTTACACGCACTTTTGCCTCTTTAACAGCTCATAAGCTGTCTTAAATATCCACTGGTTTCTCCGTATTTTTATCCAGATACTCTTTCTTTGCTAGCTTACTCCGTCTCTCTAGAGCCTCCATCACTACCAGCTTCTTTAGCAGTCCATGCCGTCACGTATTCTCATCATCGCCCGCACAATATTCCACCTCTTCAATCCTCTTTCATGATCTCCCAGGTCACGGCGCCAGACGAAAGCGTTCCAGAGTCAGTGAAGCTTAAAGCGTAAATAACCTCTCCCAGCTGCAACCTCTCTTTTTGTAAGCAACGGATAAAAAGTTTCCTTTTGATGTTAGCAATGCTCATCATCTGATACAGCCCATTCTTTAGTATAGTTCATCCATATGCCTTGCCTTGTCAGCCTCATCCAAGAGTGCATAAAATAATTTACAGTATGTCTGAGCATCATGGTTACCGAGAGCACTTCTTTGCTTGGAGCTCTAAGCTTAAGGGTAACTGTTCCTTCAGTGCCAGCTTAAATTACGTCACGCTTGTGGAATGGGACATCCCACCGATGCATCTATGCTTCTTCCTTGCCTCTCCGTAAACCACATGTTTGTGGGGTGGTAATAATCAGATATTGTATCATTCTTTTCTGCTAATATATTCTTCTTTAACTGCCACTCCATAGTCTTTAATTTTCACCCCAGAATCACCGACACCTGCCTACGTCCCACAAGTCAAATACTCCTCTTCTTTGATATCCATTGCGTGCCAAAACCCTCCCTTTCTAATCAAAGCAAAAGTCGTTTTCACACTAAATCTGTCACCCTTATATAAGATACGTTATACAAAGTAAAGACAGCATTTTATAATTCTATTTGAATTTTGTATAGGTATAATAAAATGATGCGGGTGTCAAGATAACTAACCTCCTTATAGGTTTGTTACATCCTGTGCTTTTATCACCTGTATCATAAAGGGTATGACTTGGAATATTAGATCCTACGATTATAGTCAAATTATAGCATAGATAGAGAGGGTGAACAATGTGGCTTTATAAAAGCTACTCCTGAGCAAAGAAATGAGAAACTTCGTTCCTTTGTGGTTTGCGACAAAAGGATAGTGAACAGGATGATTTTGACAAGATATCACATAAGAAAAATAACGGAAAGGCAGGTTTTCATAACTCACCATATGTCTTACTTCAAGGATACGCGAGTACCTCATCATCACTGCTGCTGTTAAGTTCTTCGACCATATGCTGGCCGTTCTTTGAGCTGACATGAGTGACAAAAACTTAAGCTGAGCGAGGATAATTTTCTGCCAGGATATGGCGTCTGTACAAATGCCTTTGTGTTTCCGAGATACTCCCAGCTTTTTCTTTGGCAAACACAGTGATGGCTTAACTACTCTGCAAATACTACAGTATATTCCCTGACGAGCACATGGCACTCTTCAAAAATCCACAGCTTATCGTATAGCGGACATCAAACGTCAGGTGTCGTGATATACTAAAACCGCCCGTAGGTATAGATGGCAACGTAGATTGAGCGGGAAAATGTCACTGACTGCCAGCTAGTTTGATCATAGCTTATTTTAAGAAGCTCTTTTTGGAGACGAGTAGCACCTATACAGAAAGATAGCAGAAAGTGACACCGATGAATTATACAACTCGGTTCATACCGCCCTAGAATTTCGCATTCAGTGGACTAAGGGCATAATACATCAAACCTGAATGTATTAGCTGGGCCAGTCTAATGAAAGCTTTTCACCAGAATAGCTGTAATTCCCATCTGCAGTGGGAAACAAGAACGTTTATTTCATAGTAGTTTTATCTATAAATACACGTGATGTCATATAAAACAATTTTTACAATAGCATGATATATTATATTGTAGCTCATCTTTGATACTATGCCATCTATATGTGAATAGGAGAAAAGCAGGAATCAGAGACCGCTGCTTTCTAATGTTGACATATGGTAAATGCTACAACTAAGGCAATGACACATAGTAAATATTGCTGTAACTCGATTACCCAAACATGCCAGCGCCTCCCGCACCAGTTTCTATTTCATTCCAGCACCTAATACTACTCTCCAAAAAGCTTTGCCACGCAGTCATGACCATTAGCCTTGCTTTCATCATTCACGCTTTCAGCAATGGCGCTGCAAAGCTTGCCTTCAAACTCTGGCAGTTCTTCTTTTACTGCACACTCCATATTTACCAAAGGGTTGCATACAGCGCATCTATATTAGCCTCCAGTCCATTGTTCCTGAAAAGTCGAGCACTCCGGAAAGATGTTGTTAGCACCACGCTGTCACCGCAGGCGAGGCCTCCTATACAACGACGAGGTATGGCATCATGATGGCAGGACAAAGATATCACGCACTTCTGTATCTGTCCAGCAACCGAAGAGGAGTCGTCTTCCTGTGAAACTCCGCCTTATATTTGCGTTCTGTTGAGCTAGCTCTTTTGATAATCATACTCTTCTTCGTTTCCTACGCTACCAAAGTAAGCTCCAGCTCATTCACAGGAATATCAGGTTTGATTAAAGACAGCATCTCAAAAAGGCTCCTAGCTCCTTTTTCTCTGCCACCTGCTTTCTGTAAAAAGCAGGCGGTTGTAACAAGACTTTTGCCTAACCTGTGCGTCCTACGCGTCAGATATGTCTGATGTGGCAGCCATTCCCACAGAGGTAATCTTGTCTTCCTCGACTCCGTAAGTTCCGACGCTCATCCGCCTGTGCCTTTTTGGAACAGATATCACATCAAAGTTTTCTTGCATTTCAATAGTATGCTCTCTTTCAGATTGGCGCTTACCCACATCTGCCCTGATATCTGTGTTGTGACGGAAACCATACACCTGCTGCGCGAGGATATCGCTCCTCCCAGAGACTTGTGAGAGGTGGGAATGGTGGCATAGATAATATCGAGTTTATCTCCTCCCACAGCCCTTTTTCAATTACCTTTAAAATGCCTGCATAAGCTTCTCGTCCATCATCGCGGGTCATGTCACAGTGGCGGCTGCTACTCGTGGCGTTTCATCCGACATCCCAGTATATTCGTGGCGGTTCAGGCGAGTGTAGTATACTGGGATAAAAGCTTCGCAGAAATCAGGCAGGTTCGCACATCCACTCCTTATACCTCACCAGCCACCCCCTGAGTCTGTCCCTGTTCAGCAGCCTACTCTGGTACCAGTTCGATGGTATACGCTCCCCGCAGACGCAGGCTTTCTGAGCAGTATATGAACAATATTCTCATCTATATCTCCTGTGCTTAAATCACTGGCCTGGTATCAGTGCAATGAAAATGTGTACACATACCGCAACAGAGGTGGTTGATAACGCGGCGCGTATCATTAAGCAAAATGGGCACTGCGCAAACGGCACAGAAACGGATGCTGTGCCGATATATTCTGGCGAGGCGTGTAGAATCGAGCTTCACCCGGGACGCAAACACGCGCTACACTGGTTTTGAGCGGGAGGCACCAGTTACCTAACCGCGCAAAGAGACAACAGGAATATTATGCATTTTTGCGGTCTGTCAATCAGAAATTAGGCACAGCACTATGCTTACAGCCTGTTCTTTAAATCTGCGCCATGCCTCTCATTACTATCTCTCGTTCCTCACCATCTAGACACCGAGGCAAGTCCACAGCGCGGCAAATACGAGTACGGACAGATCCTCCTCCCAGGCACATTTCTTTTCTGCTAGCGTTTACTCCATCTTCCATAAGCATCTGTGGTACATAGTCACTACAATGCTTCTGCATCTCATTTATCTACCTCGTGGACCAGTTACAAGACCTGAGTCAGCCATAGTCTGCGCGATATCATGCCCATGTTGATACCTGTCTACCTGGGCTTCTCAATATTCCGTAGAAATTGGGACAGGTTCTGCAGTCTGTAATGTGCTCCGCCAACTCAAGGTTCATGGGTCCCTCACGTGATGCAGGGCACTTCCACCGTACAGATGAGCTCGCACCATGGGTGAGAGATGATATTGTAGGTTGAGTTGCGTCGTGGTAAGCACATAAATGCCTACACATAAGGTTCACTTACCAGTTCGTCATCTCCGCTGCAACCTCGCTGCGCAGAGCTAACTGCAGTTGGGTCCGACTGTTTCTCCATTTTCTCATTCTTTGCTGCACCAGCATCGGGCCTCACCTACTGCACAGCAAACCTCCTCCGACTTCTGTTTCGCTTGCTGCCACGCGCTGGCGCTTGCAGAAGCTGCGAGCTTTAAGAATTCTGGACTGCTCGTGTCTGCTCGCCTACAACCCTACGGCGCTCGGTCACTCTTTCGCACACTTTTATTTTGCTGTAACTACGGGCAGCGGGCGCACCGTTCCGTCTGACAATCAGGTTTTCTTTTCTGCACTAGCCTCCGCTGCCGTAGTTCTCTTAACCCACGCATATCTATCAAATATATGATAAAAGTGTAAAATGGGTGCGTCTTTATACTCTTTCATGATATGGGTGCAAAGGACGCAACTTCTTAAAGTCATTTTGCTGCTACAGTCTGACGGAGCAGTGCCTATCAGGAGTTGTCTGTTGTGACTAATCTGTAAAGTCTACCATTCTATCAAGACTGAAATCCTGCTAATACAGATACTTTTATGTTATCATACTATGACAATACCTTGGAAACTTTAAAGGTGCTTATCTTGCCACTCGTCGACTAAAGCATCCATCGTGGGTAAAGAAAGTTCTATTCCTCTGCAAAGTCCCTGACATCAGCACTGATAGCTGTATCAATCTCATCTTCTGTATTGAAATAGGAAAAAGCTACATTCTGCACGCTCCCTCCACAGTTCCAGAGTCACTTACATATGAGAGTGCTACATGCCAGGCTCCCGGTCTCGTTGCTATGTCAAAGCGTTCAAATAGCTCATCACTTACGCACCTGATTCGCTAATCAGCAAGGTTTAATGAAAACTATAGGGCATCTGTCGCTGGTCTCAAAGTCTCCGTAGTTTTGAGTTCCTTGATATCGCTTTACACCGTTATAAAATCTCCGCATAGCGAGGTTCTCTATCGTAGGTGTACTCATTTCAGCCGTAGTCGATGTAATCAATGGCTTGCATCAAACCCTGCTGTTCCGTGACCGTTAAGAGTGCGCCTTCAAGCCTTGTCGGCTTTCAGGTGGCTGATGCTCTATAGATCTGTCAGTTTCGAGATCGAGGAGCGGACATCGACTCCTAGTCCGCCATAGATACCACACATGCACCTGAGGGTCCAGGCCCCTTATGCCTGTAGAGCAGAGAATATCCTGTACCCAGATTTCTTTTCACATCTGTGGAAATACTCCCGCAGTCTGAGATCATCACTATAAAGAAAGTCATCTTTTGCAATTTCTCAACCCTTTATATCCACAGATTGCCTGTCCCAATTGGGGCTGCGGGTAGTTATAGCCTTGGTATTGGTTCATCAGTGTCTCAAAGTCCTCTGGTTTGGTACCCAAGCTTATCTTAAGACACAAGGAAGCCTACACCTTCATCACGAATCTGATAAAGGGACAGAAGCACAGAGTTATATAAAAGGTGGAATATAACCGCATCCTTTTTCGACAACGCCATAACAATGCCCAGGCCAGTTGCATTCTCATGCAACATAATGGTCATATAAAAAACTTAGCTAACTTCATCCATGAGAAATACAGTTCTAGAGGCACCTAATTAATTTGAATCTTTTCTCTTCATTTTTAAGGTCGTGATGCATCAGACACAACTCTACAGCCTCCTTAGGCTTTATTCTTGTTTATGTTGCCGTTATCTAAGTATATCATTCTACTCCTCCCTATCTTCTTATTTCTTCAAGTCTTTCTTAAATTCCTTCCTCTGTCTATGCCATCAGGCTCATAATAATGCCTGTCAATATAGATTCAGGCAGGCGATCTTGTAATCTTGCCCTCATAGTGCCGCATACTGAGTAAGCCCTTGCCACTTAATCAAGCTCATGTAAGAGAAGTTGGCGCGAACATGTGAGCAGGCTCTAGTATGTTCGCCGCATCATCCCAGCCTTGTATACCACCGCTGCCAGCATTTTGACAGGCGCTAATGCCGCATAGTCACAACCAGCGAGTTTACATTGCACTCAGGCGTTCAAGAAAATAGCGAAGGCCTGATAAGCCGCTACTGCAGAGGAAGAGCCTGAATGTCCGTGATCCAACATCTTCGCTGAAACCTTATTACCCTTCTTGCTATGTAAAGTTCTTCGCCTGCTTCTAACATACGCGCAAGCCAGTACATAGCCGCATCAGGGTCTGAATTCCTCATCGACTATGTAAGGCAGAGATTAAGGTTATAATGCTCCTCTGGTCTTATCATAAAGCAAAATTTTACCTGTACTACTCCAACTCTTCCCTTGTTATAGTTTTTCCTTGGTAAGTTCTCAATTTGTTTGTATACATTTCAAGGGTATTTAGAGCCAGTTCTTACTCACCGTTTTGAGAATAAAGCTATGGCACGAACAGGTTCATCATCTATCTCTACATTTAACATCACCGAAGCACATCATAGCGCCCTTGTCAGAAGCTTAAATATATCGTGATTATAGCTGTTTAATACAAATACCTTACATCTTAAGCAAAGCATTTATCTCAAACAAAGTTTTCAATTTGCAATAAATACTATACTTCCTGCTACCACAAATGGCAAAAGGCATCCTGCATGCCTTATTGAAGCAGTGAATCTCGTCTACGAAACAAGACAGTCTTCATTCCCAGCTTTCTGGTCTCCTCAATAATATAGCCATTACCTCTTTGGTTCTTTAGTTCCGCTTGTGTACTGATTTGATAAACTGCAGATAGGTCTTGCAGCTATTATTCCAGCAAGCGTGGTTGCCCAGGGGGCTCCAGAATATCATGGTGTATTATCGTTTTCTATCAACTTTCTAAAGTATACGCATGCCTATCAAATGTTCTGTCCTGCAAATGCGAAAGCTCCTCCCGGTAACCTGTCAGCCAGAGGAGTAACATTACGTATATTAATAAAGACATCTGTTCCATTATGCTGTTTCGCCTTTATTAGTTGTTTTTCTTTTGTGTTATTCCTTTTTGAGGCTTGTCATCAGAATGTCCTGTAATCCTGGGCTTTCCTCATCTCCCTTTTAGCTACTGCAGCAGTCACTACACACACTTCACCGCCTTCTCTTCAGAAGGAAGATGTGAAACATGGTCATCAAAGCATGGTCTTTCTCCATTATGGCTCTAAGTACCTCTTGCACCGGTCTCTCTCCAGTGACTGTGGCTATCTCCCATATAGCATCTTCCTCAGGCCTGGTTCAACACGCCGTCAAACTCAGAAAGCTGCTATGCTGCTTAACCATAGCATTCTTAGGCTCCTGTGATTATCGCCATAGTGCTTCTTTCATCAGGCAAATCGAGGGTGACTACTATGAGCACTCGCCCATTAAGCGCCAGGTATCATACCGTAAATTCAAAATCCTGTGATCGCAATCTGGCTTAAGCAGATCAGATACGCTCTTGAGATTTATCCTCTATTCGCCACCAAAAGCCGATGGATTTCTTATCAATTCTTGCGCGATGATCTTCTCTATTCCATCAAAAACGCCCCACCACAGATGAAAAGAGAATGTCCTTTAGCATCAATCTGTAAAACTCACTGATGCGGATGCTTTCTTCCACCCTGAGCCGGTACAGAAGCAACAGTTCCTTCTGGCATCTTGAAGTGCCTGCTGAACGCCTATCACTGCATACATCTGGTTATGAGGTGTTCTCGGACTTTCTGGTTATCTTGTCTATCTCATCGATGTAGATAATGCCGTGTTCTGCTCTGTCTATGTCGTGGTCAGCTGACTGGATGGGCTTTAGAAGTACATTTCTCAGCATCCTCGCATAGCCTGCCTCGGTGAAAGTCGTCGCATCAGCTATTGCAAAGAGCACGATGAGGAGCTTGGCCAGGTCTGCAGCAAAGACGTCTTACCTGAACCTGGACCAACTCCTTAACGATGTTACAGCATTTCTGCAGGCTCATCGACTACTCCACGGCACTCTCTTATGGCAATGGTTTGATAAACCGCTACAGCAAGAGCGTCTTGGCATCATCCTGACCTAGTACATGCTGGTCGAAAATCAGCAATCTGCTGCTCAGGTTGTGGCAGGAGTGGAAGCGTCTGCAGCCTCATCAAGTTCAGCTCTTCTTCGATGATTTCCAGAACAAAAGGCTTACACTCATCACAGATGTATGCATGACCTGCGATGAGCTTTCTAACCTGATCCTGACGCCACAAAGAACATCAATTTTGCCCTGTATCGTTACTTTTGCCATCGTATCATTCTCTATTCTATGCTCTCTTGGTAACTATTTCATCAATAAGACCATAAAGCCTTGCTTCTTCTGCAGTCATGAAAGTTGTCACGCTCTGTGTCTCTGTCAATATCCTCTAAAGGCTTGCCTGTGTTGGCTGCAAGCATCTCATTAAGCCTCTTACGAGTCTTTTGTGATGTTGTCCGCAACAATCTTGATATCGAAGCCTGACCTCTTGCACCGCCTGAGCTGGTGTCATTATCTCAGAGTTGGGAAGTGCAAGTCTCTTTGCCCTTTGCACCGCCCGCCAGAGGAAAGCTCCATCACTCTTGCTGCAAGTCCCATACAGATGGTAGATACATCACATGATATAATTCATGGTGTCATAAATAGCCATTCCTGCAGTAACTGAACCACCCGGCTGTTTATGTAAAAGTGTATGTCTTTGGAGGATCTTCTGCCTCAGGAAGGTAACTGAGCAATAATAACACTTGCCGATACATCTGTGCCCTCTTCACTTAAAGAAGATAATTCTGTCTTCCAGAAGTCTGGAGTAAATATCGTATGATCTTTCTCCTCAGCTGGTCTGTTCAATGACATAAGGCACTAGCTCATATTTTCCCTCCGATTACTATTCTAATTATTCTTCAGTTAGTTTTCTTCTCTTTCTTGGCTTTCTTGCAACCTTCTTTGGAGCCTCTTCGCATCAGCTCTAACAGCTGCATCTCTGATGAAGTCAACAGCCTTAGATACTGCAAGGTCAGCCATCCTCCTCTTCTTCTCTTCTTCACCGATAGACCTCTCTTAAAGCTTCTCATCTCCATGTTGTAAGCCTGACATCTCTTCCAAAGCTCTTTGTTGAAATCTTTCCTCAGAGCCTCAATCTGCTCAGCATAACAATAGCCTCAAGCACAGGTCTGCTCTGGATTCTCTTAAGCGCCTGCTGGTCTGAGGTTCTCCCTACATCGTCAGGCCATTTCCTGTGGAACTGGAAAGCACTGCTCTGGGCTAAGTCCTGCTGACGGATCTGTTTGCAAAATCCTGCTTGCCATCTGGCGTGTCTAGTGATTCAATCATAGCCTCGGGAGACCTCCATCTTAGCTGCCTCGATTACCTGATCAATAACAGCCTCTTCCTTTCGCACTCTTAGCAGTATTCTCTTTGCGCTCAGCTATTCTCTTCTTAAGGGCTTCCTTTGTGCTGATCCTGCAGTATCATACTCGCTTCGATATCACGTACCAAATTCATCATCAAGCTCAGGGAAAGCTCGCTTACGCTTAATCTCCTTAAGAACTACCTTGAAAGAAAGTAACGAGCTTTCACTGCAAGAGCCTTTGCGTGATACTCACTCAGGGAAGAGTTACATTTACATCGAACTCATCTCCTGCCTTGTGTCCAACGATCTGGTCCTCAAAGCCCTCAATGCATGACTTATCTTGAACCAGAGTGAGGATAATTCTCAGCTCTTACCACCATCAGGCTGCTTTGCGTCTACGTGTCCGTCAAAGTCAATTACGTCTCATCGCCATTTTCAGCTGCGCCGTCCTCCAACCTTGATTGTTCTTGCGTTTTATTTCTATCCTGGTCCAATCTCATTGTTAAGCTCTCTTCTTCTGGAAACGCTTGTATCAGCCTTCGAGACTGAAACTCCACTTATACCTCCGCCAAGCTCGGCCTACAGGGCTTAACTGCTACTGTTTGCAGTAAAGATGAAAGGCTTGCCCCTTTCTCAATCCTGATTTACTTCTATCTCAGGCTGTGAAAACCTGCTCTAAAGTCGCTATCCTTTAACAGCTGCTTCGTAAGCTGCACCGATGATCGTTGTAGCGTCCTCATAACTTCTGCACCGTACATTTTTCTCTCAATGCCTAGCAAAGTGCATTTTCCCTTCAGAGCTTACGGAACAGCGATTTCCTGTTCTTACCTGCTTATGATATGCTTTGTTGATTAGCTTCCTCTAATTCTTTTGCTTCTCTTTCAGTGGTAAGCTATATACCTTCTGCTCTAGATGCTCGATCTTTGCGCTCATGACAAATAATATCCTCCTTAAACTATAGCTAAATATACTGACGTTTATCATTCGCGTAGGGGCTTTGAAATTACAAGAGTTGTTATGAAATCACTGCCCTAACAGTCCGTTTAATGCGTTCTTCCGAATAATCATCAAAATATCCTTAATGTAGTTATACCGTCTTGCATAAAATTTTCTACCCTTATAATCTGCAGGTTGTGGTATACCATATCTCATTTTCTTCTGTCTCTTTCAATAACGGCTAACAAATATAGTTCCTTGCCGTCAGTTCTACTGTAGCCAGTATGGTATTTCCAGCCTTACCCTGCTTTTCTTCTGCCACAAATCAAATCTTCCCTTATAGAATATAAGGCATTGTATCCGTTCTTCTGAAATACCTGAAGCCGCTCTTCCTTATGAATAGTATATCTGCTTCCAGGTTAATGAATTCCCTAAAAGACATACAATTAAATTGTCGAAGGCATTTCAGTTGCAGTTGAAAAGAACTGCCCAACGCTCTGAAACTAACTTGTTTTTAGTAACTACGGACTTGCCATTGGTTCTTACATAGTCGACAAGTTCATAAGGTCATCATCAGTGTTAGTTCCGTGTGGTCTGTCAAACTCCTGCTGCAACAGCAGAATCAACTTGTCCTTACACTTGCTTAGGTAGCTGTTGATTAACTCCTTGTTGTTTTAATGATTATAGGTACCATCATTTGTCTGTCAGAAAGTGCTGTGGAGAATAATACCACTATCCTTTTTCATCTCCTTGAAAGGCATAGATGATTCCGCGAACAACATTCTTTCTTTCAGCAATCCCCCTCTGTCAGGTTCTTTGATTAACAAAGATGGCACTACTATATCTTGTCCTTGTTAAGTGTGGCATAATCAGAATCTCATTCACTTCTGCCCAGGAGGTATTTTTATGCTCACTTCTGCTATTTTCTACATCTACACAAAGGTAAGGGTTTCATTTTCTCCACTATTTGTAAGTATTTCAAGTTTTGAGTTATAATATTTTTATTGTTAAGTCTATTATATTCTTATTGGAACGATATTAGCCGAAGCAGGACTCATCACTTACTGCATCCTGGCTAAATATGTCTTGTGATCGTTTTCATATAATCATATTCGTCACTTATGTCATACTTTTCTTAGTTTATTGCTTATATCATCTAGGAGAACAACCGGTCTAAGCAGGGATCTCCACCAACATCAAATTATTTCATCTTATTATAGGTACAGGGAGATGGCATTGTTACATTGACTTACTTCATCTAATACCATCCATCTTCCAGAACCAAGCTGTGAGCTGATATGCAGGTAGTCACCATAACCGGAAATGCTCTTTAACAACTTTCCATTTTGCGGACTCATAAGGTATTTAACAGGTGCATATTTTTCATCTCTTATATCAGCGTCAAGTATAACCTACAAAGTTCGCTAAAGGCTTAGTTTCGAGCTTTTATGTATTTGTGAAGGCAAATAAAGATATTGAAAACTCCTTCTCATTTCTATCCAGCTCATAACCTTGTCATTGGATATTTCTCTAAACAATCTTCTGATTAAGATTGTTCCTCTGGTTCATCTCACAAATCCATCTGAAAGGCTGATTAGTAACATTCTCCATTCCTTTTCTGGTATTTGATCAGATGCTCCACTCCTCTTTTCTTTAATTCTTCCTCCCCTCATAGTTTTAGAAGTCTGAAAATTGTTCTGCCCTTGTTTTCCTCTTTCTTTCTTTTATTTAAGATGTCTCCTTAAATATTAATAAGCTTGCAACCTGCTTCCTAAGCAAGTTAATATAATTGATTGCCTGTCTTAGCTTTCGGTATTGCCAAGACTGCCAGTATGGGAAAAGGTATGGTTTTATCTTGTATTTCAAGTTAGTTAAAGCATTTGTTACACTGTCTAGAGCATATTGTTGTACGAGGCAAAAGGACAGTTGTCTCATTAAAAATACCATGGTATAGTATGGTGTATTTGTTTTCCTGTGCGGGGGTCCCTGTACTGAAACTTCATAGCATTATTCCTGTAAGCAGTTGGTCCCAGATTTATATTTTCATTTTATGAAGAGCAATAGGATATACCTTATTTCTTCTTCTTGGTTTTGTAAGCAATTCTCCAAAAAATATATGGGGTGCTTGCATTGCCTGCTACATACATAACTCGAGGATAGCCTTGTATTCATTATTTAGAGTCAAGGGCAACATCAATGCCAGATCCAATGATATAAGGTATAACTAAATCTCATTTCACCGCACCATTTTAAATAGCTTTGTTATCACCATCATAATGACTTCTATACTTGGTCTCAAAAGTCATTTAGAAGCTCTCATCACCTCTAAAAACCGTCTTATATTCTGAACTTCTCCTCCTCATTGTAAACTGTGTACATATTGTTATTTCTTTAGCTAGCGCAACCTTTGCTTTCACATCCAAGCCAAGCTTCCTGTACGCCAGTATGTACAGTCCCTTATTGGTGCTGCACACAGGAGAACATTCATAGCAAGATAATTTTGGCCTCCCACTTCCACATCTGTCCTTGTCATGATTGAAAGTATTTAACTATTTGCTTAAATTGTTCGTCTGAAAGATTATATATCTCACTGTCTATAGTTTCTCTGCTCTAAAGTCTATTCTATCAGTTCAAAATCAGTCTCATAAACTGTTCCATCTAACTTGTGCACATTTCTAGATAGTTTAGGATTTTCAGATTTGCATTTGCTGAAACGTATGTACATATTTTCGGGATTCCTTAGCTATCTCTATCAGTGGTGCTTCATTTCTCTCATAAGCTTCCTTGCTACTATCTCAGCTGGTATTGTCGAGACCAAAAATATTTTATCCAGCCTTATAACTGTGTAATAGCCAAGAATAAGTCCATCTACACGCAAGTATCCTCGAGTAGGCTCAAGGTTCACAGTGCTTATCCAGTATCTGGTGACCTCTCCGCTTTTGTTTTTATCCTCTGTACCAGCCATTTCCCTCGTGAGATGGCTCAATCTCACCAAATATTATCCACCGCAAACCCCTCTGATACTTTATGCTCTAATCGAACATGTAGTTACTAAATTTCTATTATAGCATATACTTACAGATATTTACCACATCAAATTGTTACAAGCACTACGCTGTTCTTCTTTATAAAAACGCAAACACAGTAAAGCTTTGTTTTGTCGCGAGATATAGAATATCGAAATTATCCCATATGAGGCGGAATAAAAGGTTTGACGGAACACTTCACGGATTCGAGTGTTCACACACAGTCCAGCATGAACGCACGAAATCCAGCGTTCGTAAAGATGCTTAGAAACCATTTACACTGTATCTTGTTACTCTTCCATTACAAGCTTTTCTATATAGCCTCCTTTCAATAGCTGTTAAAGTGTCCGCACTGTCTTTGTTTTCCCCAAATCTGTTAGCTCCATGACTTCCAGATGGTGAAGTCATCTTTGAAAGCGCGAGTTACTATAGTACTGCTGTATTCATCATTATTTAGTTTAGGCAGTTCACTCTCCAATACAGGGGTGACAATGATTTTATAGAACTTTTCATATACAGTAATAACCGGTTTAATCTTGCTGTCTTTGCTAGGATGCATACGATGTATTATTCCCGTTCCAAACCGCTCAATAATTCCAAGTCTAAAAGAACACATTTCCAGGTGTGGATTTCTTAGACTGATATTTGACCATCAATATATGCTAACTTTAGACAGGTACTTTCAGAGAGGAAGCTTCCGGTGAAATAATTTCTATTTTATCATCAAACATAGATATGTTTATATTTGATTTAATATCCTGTTCTATGCACAGAGCATTAACTGAGTATCTCTAAAAGCTCTCTCGGTATTTTTCAATCATATCATAATGAGCCTTCAATAACTTCATATTGATAGTACTGCCTATATTTTTCTAAAGCCTTATCCTTACTGTCCAAGTATAGAAATACCAGCATATTCGCTCTGTCAAAAAAGTATTAATATCTTTACCAAATCTAACTATGTCTATTCTGGAAGAGTCATTATTATCAATGAAGTTCTCCTGCAATAGTATATCCTTCCTGCTTGTTATACAATTCGAGGTTATCAGTAAATCTTTTTGTGAGTTTTTCTACCCCCATTACACTCTTTAATTTTTCTCCTAAAACCTTCAAACTCCAGTCTGTTTTTGAAAAGTCAGACTGTCATATGATTGTTTGTCCTTCAAGTATGAGTCTTGATCAACTCCTAAGCATCTACCTCAATAGTAGCGCTATCGTTTCTTTTATACGCCTTTGATTTTATAAAAATATGGTTTATCTTCCTTCTTTTACTGTTAGCGTTATTATATTTTCATCACTAATCGTTAAACTGTAGTCAGGAGCAGGTTTAATAGAATCATTTTATCATATTTTTCAATGTTAAGGCAGGTACTTTTCATCTTTTATCCTAACCTCCCATTATCTTTTCTTCATTCTATCTTTCCCTGTTCCGTAATTGTATACTTCACTGTTTTAGGAATGTATTTGATACTGTTTCCCTTAAATTCCAAGTTTTGTTTCCCTCTTAGGATTTCCTCCCTATATATTATTTGTGAACTTCATATTGGTTTACCGCTACTTTTTCCAACACTATTGTCTTCAATCTGTCTCCATTAATCACTAGCATTATAGCACAAAAAGGAACGAAAAAGCGAGACGTAAAATTTACGTTCGCTGTAATCATCTTATTTTCGCGGTTAGCTTACTCTATACTAGTATTAAAGACTTAGAACAGATTCTAGAAGATACTAATATACTCCTGATAAAGATTCTGTAGTACTCTCATTTCAATCTGAATTGCTGGGAACGGTTCTTCATACATCATCTTGATTAAGTTTTATTGAGTGCTTTTTGCCAAGCAGTGCTCATTTATTATGAAGTTGTTGTTAATGTTTCGATTTATTACCTGCAAAATGAATATAATAAATGATAATGTTGGTATATTTAATGTTAACATTATCAAGCAAAATCATAAGGATAACACTTTTTCTTGAAATCTTAACGGTGGCAATTTCTTTGCTCTTTTGATATGCTATAACTATTCGCCGTCTCCGAATTATGCGTTTGACTTATTGCATTTTATCATTTTAGATACCTCTAAGATTATTGCTACGATTAATACTATCATTAATCTATATGCACCCAACAATCGATAAAACAAAAAGATGGGATAATCATATTAAAATTTTATCTGAACAAATATTTTTATTTGCAATTTATAACAAAATAGCAGAAAACAATATAACAGTCAACCATTTGTGTATCCTCCTAGAATTTCATTAATTATATGTTTGTCATTATATTGATATCATTTTAAAATACAATATGAAAATTCTTTTCATTAAGATCATGCTTGAAAATCAGCAATTTTTAATTGATATATTGCTTACTCTATTTCATCCACTTTACACGTTCCCATGAGCGAACATAGATCAGCGTTCGCTTTTTCCACCCTTTAATTCTCTTAAATCCTTACCACTGGCGAATGATACCGATAGTTCTCTATGTCAGTATCTCTAATATATAGCTTAGGTATGATTATATCTTCACCCTCTTGGGTCGTCAAGTGAAAAAGTGCCTCTTCATTCTCAGATATTTCCTTTGTAATGCGCCATTTTGCTGTAAACTAACTATATCTGCCGTCTTCGGGGCAAATAAAGCGAGACTTTTTAGCATCAAAAAGCTTAATGATACAGTCTTCTCCCTTAGAATGCTCGCATATAAGAAAGCATTCCTTGGACATCCCGAGGTCTCGTCGCCCTTTTTATAGCGTGGGATAGCTCTGCTTCAATATCTCCGTCTTCCTCCCTCGATATACGTAGCATACTGATTGCCCTATCAGTGACCGTGCAAATCCATGCACAGGTCGCTGCCAAGCCTCTTGCCATCTGGCGTTAACCTCCCACCAGAGGTCCCTTTTCATTTACTTCGTGTAAAGGCTCAGGGTTGTTAAATACCTCAATAAAATCAACGCGAAAGAGTCCTTCACCTTCATTTCAAACCTGCATCCCTTTGCAAAGGTGCCAAAGGAGAAAGGATGGGGCAATCCCAACCAAAGCTCCCTCAGCCTGGCGGCGTTAAACAAGCTCAGGCTTAGTCAATCGAGTCCCAAGGCACATAGACGGGAGGTTCAGACAGAGGATATGACCGTAATAAGTCGTATATTCCATACCGTAGATACATTTTATCTTTATAATCCCCATTATCTAAAAAGTAATAATAGAATGTCCCGATATGGTGTTGTGGTGCTGTGATTGCAAAGGCATCCGCCCTGTCAGCCTCCATGATTTCAAGCAATTCCTTACAGCTAAAGAGGCTGTCCGGATTCTGTGGTATGATTGTGAAGTTCAAGCCTCTTACTACATCGCTCTCTCTCCTCTCTGCCTTTAACGCTTACCTCATAAGGGGTTTCATCCATCAGCACATTAAAGCACTAAGTACAGTGACCTTTAGCGCCCTCAGAGGCTCTGGCATCACACAGCCTTCCCGAAAGCTTAGAAGGAGACCATAACGCCTTTCAAGCCTTTGCTTATGAGATACAGCCTATGAACTCGTCATTAAGGTTGCCATAAGATGAATCTCTGTTTTTCATATTGTGAGCGCAGTTATCAAGTGCTTCCTCATCCATTTTCTCCAAAGAGCTGATGCCATACTCTCTTTTGCAGAATTCTTTCATTTCCTCCAAGGGAACCATATCCGCTGACGGAAAATGCTGCTTTGAAAACTTCAGGCAAATGTCTAACTCACTGCACTTATAAGGCAGGCCAGATGGTATAGGTTATCTGACCTACAAAGCCCGAATTAAGCTCTCCTTTACCCTGCCTAATTCTTCCATAAAAAGCCTCCTAATAGGTGAAAATCCTCTACTGTGTTAATATACACAAGCTTCCTGTCATTTACTTTAATGTAAGTTACTATCACTGACTATAGTCCATAGTCTCTGTCCCTTTTCTGTACATAAGAGGTTGTTCCTCTGACTGCTTAAATACTCTATACTGGCTGTCTTCGCTACCCTACCTTTTTAGATATGTCGGTAACACTTTCCTCAGTGTCAGATAATCCTTTGCAGCCTTTATCCCTAAGTTCCGTAAGATAATTAATCGAGCGAGCTGTTCGTCTTCTTCTTAATAGTGCAGAAAAATAATTGATATTTGGGTCATATCTTTCTGCAATGTCATTTATACTTATATCCTTGTTAAAATTATTCTTCATAAACTCTATTGCAGAAGGGATTTTTCATCAGCTGTTTTCTTTATCTCCACTCTTTTGGGGATACTTCTATGATTGAAATAGGTTCATCCTGACCTCTTCTATGTCTTCAAACCTCCCCGACCTTGAAAAGGCTGAAAGTATGGTTTCAACTTCATTTTCCTCATAATCGGCGAATTCCTAAGAAGGAGATTGAGTACTCTCACCCACATAACCTCAGATAATTAATTCCCGTATTTCCTAAGCGTATCCTTTGAAAATATATCAAGAGCGGCATTTTAGCCTTTTGAATCTCTTTTTCTTTTGATATAGTTTTCGAGAGTTGTAAGCTCCGATATAGGAGAAAAAACTCTCAATGGGCACATCCTTCATATCTTCATAAAAAGTAAATATTTGCCTTGCAAAAGAGCATAACCTGATTGAGGGCTTTTTCTGCCTGTTTGAGACTCTTTTCATTTATTTTCTTAGTAGAGACTGCTCATACCGAAAGATAATATTATATTCATATATTTTCAAGCACAGCTTTGGATACCTAAAAATATTTTTCTCAGGTCTTTTCTTAATCTCTTCTCATTCGGAGAATAAAGCAAAATAAAAGAGTTCACTTTTATTGGTCGAGTTAGTTTGCAATCAGCTTGTCCGACTTGGTAGTAATCTCACAAAAGACATTTTTGATGGAAAAATCTTAAAGGTCTATTTCTCTAGTGAAGCTCCCATTTTCAGCTGCTTTGATGTATCTTATTATGCAAACATAAAAGTATGGACAGGTTTCTTCCTTTTCGCCTAGAAGATAGAGATAGTTTTTCCTCAATAAAGGATAGCTGCCACTATCTACACTGTTTACAAGAAAGATTAAAGTCCTTCTCAAAAAGGTATTCAGCCTTTTTCCCTTGTAAGTATCCCTTGTGAATGGATGCCTCCTTAATCATTTTCTCGCTCTTAAGCTCATAGAATAACCTTGTCAATGCACTCCTTCAGCTTGTCACCCAGATACAGGCTTAAGCAAGTATTCTGATATGCCAAGAAGATATAGCCATCTTTTGGGCGCGGAGCTCTGCATATCCCGCTTAGAAGTATGAACTTAGTACCTTCCTTTCCTTCTTTGCCTCTTCCAGCTAAGCCCGTCCATTTTCGAGGCATGGATGTCTGTAATTACAATGTCGAGCTTTACTTCATTTACAATTTTAAGTGTAGACCTTCAGTATCTGCCTCAAGTATTTTCATCAAACCCATAATTAAAGGAATTCAAAGCTGTGCTATTATTCCCTGTCTTATAAGGTTTTCATCATCTACAACTAAAATTTTATACATATCGGTCCCATTCCGGATTCTTTGCAGGAGATAGTGATGATCAGCTGCTGCCCTGATTGGGTGAGCTTGAAAGCCTTACGCCGTATTCATCACCGTACACAAAGTTTGATTCTTTGGTTACATTTTTGACTCAACTCCTGAGTTCTCATCACTTTCCATTCTTCTTAAGTTAATAACGTGATTTATATGGTCTACCTTCTCATGCATCACCTACTCCGTCATCTTCAATTCTTATAATAAGGTTTCTCTCATCTAATCTCGGTACGGATTTCTATTATCTCCATTAGCCTTTGAGCGTTCCGTGTGGGATGAATTTCTCAATTATAGGCTGCAGGATAAACCTTGGTACGAAGCAAGACTTAGTCTCATCCTCCCATCATAGAATACCTCAAGTTTATCTCCGTGCCTCATGTGTGAGATATAATTTTCTATATGGGTTAGTTCATCCTTTAGAGACAAAGTCCCCATAGTTTTTGCCAAAGCTAGTCTAAGTTTCTCCAAGCTTTCCTGCTATATCGCCTATAATAAATACCTTGTTTACCGCAGCGATACTGCTTATAGTCTCGAGTGTATTGTATGAAAATGAGGTTAATCTGCAATTGAAGGTTCTTTAGTTCCAGTTTTTCTATCTAACTCCTGTACATAGTTGGTCCTTATGAGCTTATCAAGCTGATAAACATCTGGCTGCAAATGCTCGTCGAGATCGTTATCTCATCACCGCCTGTGATAAGCTCTTTCACCTCAAATCCCTGTTTCCTCCATCTTAAACTTGTCCACAGAGGTTTACCTGAGAGCTTTTGCAAATAAGCCCGCTGCCAAGACGATATGCTATAAGAGCCAAAAGTCGGGAAGAAAGTCAATTATATTCCTTTTGCCTAAGCTCTTTGTTGTCAAAGGCAAGAACTGCACCCTAACCTAGATTGTCAAAGTTAAATCCTGCACACCACATAGCCATTAATCTTTATTCCTTCTTCGTCATTTAGAGCTGTGCTCTCAAAGTATTTCTTTTCTTGCCTCTTCTCCCATAGCAGTTTCAGCCAAAAAGTACCTTCCCCTCTTTATCAGAAAGAATGATGTCAGCTGCCATTTTTCTCCCTCACCTGAGACAGAGAGAACATCCTGTTTAAGTTCACTCCAGCAACAGCTCCTATGTCCTTTTGAGCAAGGGCCGGTATCGCAGTATAGTAGATATTATACACCAAAGACGCTATGCTCGTTTAGTATTTTTCACTCGCATGGGTAGGTGAACCACTTTCCTCTCTGCCATTATAGTAGTGTACCAGCTCTCTTTCTCATGACCTCCGGTGGGGCACTTCGTCCAAATATCTCCCCTGCCTTGCAGCTTGGTGTAGACCATACAGTTATTTATCTCATTTCTGCCTTCAGAGACGAGACTCTTAAAAATCTCCTCACTAATTAACTCTCCCTTTATATATGGGAATCCAGAGGATTTAGAGCTGCTCCTGTATGGTTGTATTCTTTGATACTACAAAGTACGCCTGTTTCGAGCCTGTTAAGCCTGTCTTTTTATATTGTTGATGTACTGTAGTCCAATCTGTTTATATGAGGCAATAAAAGCTCCTTCTCAGCTGTACTTTCAAGGTTTTCTAAACAGTATTATACTGACTAAAATAATCGGTACAAGACTGATTAGGAGCGAAAATAAGAACCTGCCTAAATATTGTTTTTGAGATGTTTTGCGGTGTTTTACTCATATTATTTTAGCATTATTGTCTTAATTTCATAAGACTTTACTTCCACTTCTATAGCTGTCTGCTTCCACTCTCCCAGGGGATTTTCCATAAGGTCAGACTCACACCAGCTATCAAACTTAGCCCTATTTTTCAAGGTTTATCTTTCCTCTTCTGCCTGTGATATTCGTGGAAAGCAGAAGCACTCAGCTTCTTCATTTTTCAGCCTTCTTAAAGCATCAAGCACAATATTTTTGCATCAAAGCTGATTAAACTCTCGTTACCAAGGCGGATGCACCCTCAAGTACAACCACAGGTGAATTGAGGTCAAAAGGCTTCCTCTTCAAGACCCGAGTTACTCCTCTTCCTTATGAGGATAGATGCTGTGGTAAACTCGTGTGTGCCGTAGTCTGCACTGTAGTCAGGGTCTGTGGCTGACTTTAAGAGGACAGTCTCATAGTCATCTTCGCTTGATGTCATAGCCGTATTTGCAGTCATTAAGAAAAGCCACCATGGCCTGTCTCTGAAGGTCAGCCCACTTATGAGCTACCACTTCAAACTTAGCGGCCTCCCGGAGAGTGTTTTCTCGTGATCAGGTGCCTATAGTTTCCTTCCTGTACATCATCTCATCATACTCCTCTTATGTCTACACAATGCAGGTTTAAGAGATCTTCTGGCTCTCTTTCCAATCTACAATTGTCTTAAGTCTATTCTCCTCTTGTCGTTGTAGAGCACAGGGGTCTGCATAATCTTAGAGTTATTGTGATTATAGAGTAAAATGAATGAAGTAACCAAGTTCATTCTTGGTCTTTATAATATTGCCGTCACAAGGAATCTCCTCTTTCTTGAGGTCAATGGTAGAGTCAAGCTCCCGGGCATCGAAGCGGCGAGCTATCTTCAAATATCTGGATCGTTGGCAAACTTTCCCATCAGGTATAACTCTCTGTCTGCGCTCTTATCATAGAGTCTCACTAGTCTTCCTTTGTCATCCCGAGAAACTATATAATACGGTGTTCTACTGTATTCTCTTCAAATTCTTCTGCCACATTCTCTGCCTTGGCAGTTCTTTATAGTGTAGTAAAGGCTAACGGCTTAGGGTCCTTTCACATGTACTACTGTCATCTCACCACATCTATGACTAGAAGTGTATTTCCCTCACTGTCTGCTGTACTCATAAGTCTCAGCCCCTGCCGTCTTTACAATGCTGTCTCTTTCCCAGTTGCCTGATTAAAGAGGTGAGAGCATTTTCTTTCTCAGTTACAAATAGAAGCCTTTCGCTGCCTTAGTAGCATTTTCAATATACTAAGGCTCATACTCTTCGTGGCTGTCCTCATATACCTCGTGGATACTTGAACTGGAAGTATATCGTGGAACTGTTCACAGAGGACTATCTTCAGAGCTTTTAGGAATTCTTCTCTGTTATAAGGCTTGTTAAAAGCTTTTCAGCAAAAGACCGAAACATCTCCTCTTCCCTTAACTATACTCCATAAAGCGGTTCATCTTCTTGTTGTAGCCCTGAGAGTGTAAGTTCCCTATGGAACTCAGGTGAGCTCTCCATCCCAGATAGGAAGATAGCCGTTATAAGGATTTTTCTTTTGATTGTTTCATTTAACTTTCTAAAAGTACTCAGTAGCCCTTCCTGTCTCTACATTTTGGAATGCAAGCATAAGCTTTGCAGCCTCTATGTATGTAATCATTTCTCTGGTAGGGATCCCCACCGCCGTATCAAAGCCATAAGATATAAGTAAGTCTCTGTTTTAGGTCTTTATTTCGTAATTATCCCATACTCCCTTTATCGCATAAGGCTTTGCTTTCGCCGTTGAGAGTGTAAGTTACATCATTTAATTCTGTTGTGGTTACAAAATGTGTATGTTACCTCCTTCCATCCATTCCACGCCAGATAAAAAGGTATCATAAGGAAGTCTGTTGGTATCATTTCAGCTTATTTTGGTGATCATAAATGTATTGACACCTGATAAGAATCTGAGGCAGAGCCCAGAATATCCAAATACATCCAGGAGCCATAAGAACTCACTCTCATAGTCAAATTCTTTTTGAAGAATTCTTTACCTACTATACATGTCTTATGATGGATTCACCTGATGCGAGGTTACAGTCACATTCTACCCACTAAGCACCTGAAGGCTCCCATTTGCCCTCAGCTACTCTCTTTTTGATATGTTCATATATATCAGGATAGTCCTCTTTCAGATAGTCGTAAAGCTGAGGCTGTGTCTGATATGAATATGTATTCAGGATACTTCTCCATAAGCCTGTTAACTGTAGAAAAATGACCTTGCTAGTCTTCTCCCTTGTATGTCTAAGCCTCCAAAGCCAAGCCACATCTATGGTATGGTAAAGCATGGTACATGTGACTCCGGTTTTCCCCTGTCCTTAAACTTTTATCCCTAAGGTAGTCAAGGGCAGTCTGCAAACTCTTGTAATAAGCCTCGCTCCTTTTATTGGTAAAAGTCAACAAGTCTGAAGCCTCTACCAGCTGATTTAGGATATAAGACTTTATATTCATTATTTTTCATCAAGGAGTTCGTGAGTCTCAAAGTGCCGTCATAGCAAGGTAGTAAAAATCATCTGCTGCCGTATCAAACACCAAACTCTGCCCTGTCGATGGACATTGTCATCTCACGGGTCTGCCGCCGCCGTTAAGTCCTGACCATATTCTGAAAAAGCTTAATTCAAGTTCTCTTCCTGCTTTTTCCTTCAGGTTGAAAGACTTCCTTGTGATTTGCCATCCACTCCTGATAAAGGCTTGCCGTTTTACATATAAAAGGCTCTCAAAGATTGCTGTTATTTGTCTGTTCCCATAGAGTACACGAAGTCAAAAGTGCCCAAAGTACATTTTTCATCTCCAAAGGACTCAGGTATGACTTATCTTGGTGCAAAAGCCAGTTGTATTTATCCTAGCCCTTTTGACTAAATCCTGACCTACCTTGACAGAGTTACCCTAGGAGCCCTGTACCTACCACTCCGTCATCTTCGTACCAGTCAAATTCTTCCAATAGGCACAGAAGGTTTCTATATCTGTTCTCTCCTATTTCCTCCAACAAATTGTAGTATTCTTTCCTGATGCTTAAAATCAAAAGGCATAAGCTTCCTCCTAGTTAAACATGTATCGTATGCTGTTTCATAATCCTCTAATAAGCTTCTTTGCAAGTGGTAGGAACTAATGAGAGGATGCTGCATAAGCGCTCTTATAGCAGTTTCTCTTGAATCTTCCTCCGTACTTTTACTACAAGATTCTCATAGTTCTTTATTAATCTTATTAAAACCATACAATCCTCTAGGTACATCCGTCACCTTCACAGGCTCAATGCCATTCTTTGATACCTTGCAGGTAACTCTCTACATCCTCATCCTTAGTTCAGGTATGCTGCCGTTGATTCTCCACAGACAGCACAGGTACCTTCCTCTCTTCGGACTGCAGGTGCTCTATGCAGTCAAGCATAACTCCCATATCCCATTCCGTCAGGGTACTTCAAGCTCTCCTTGAGGGACATGGTATGTTCTCCGCCTGTTTCCGCAGACATATATAGAATTTTCCCTAAGCTGCATATAGTAAAGAAAAAGTCTGAAGCATTTCTTCTGCCTCGGTATCTGCATCCATTATATCAAGTTCTTTCATCATATGCATGATTTATTTTCACTACTCTTTCCTCTGCCGCCTCTGACTTTAGCATATTGGCAAAGTAGCTTTCTCCTGTGATAATAATAATACAGATATTCATTTGGAAAGCAGTCCTAAGATCCTAAGTAAATCCTTGTCAAACATCTTAAACTCTTCCACTTCACTTAGAAACTCATCATCCTTAAGTAAAGTCAGGCAAGATTTCTTTTCCCTCTTTCTTTACAGCTTCTAATCCGAGGAGATGGTTCAATCCATAGAAACTCAACATAGAGGTCTTTTCCTCTACTCAAGCTTTGCCGCCATCCTGAACTTGCGGCTGCTTGGCGCATCGCGAGATACCTATCACATTCTTATATCCTGCATTTTTAAGTGCCTGAGTTACAAGACCTGACGGATTGGTAAGTTAAATATAATGGCATTTGGTGCATATTCCTTTATAAAGCTTTAGCAGTAGTCAAGGAGGACGGGAGTTGTCCTAACCGCCATGAGAATCCGCCTACACCTGTAGTCTCCTGACCTATTACACCATCCTTTTAGCTGCGGTTTCATCTATTACTCTTGAATGGTCTCCTCCCACCCTGAAAAGGTAGTAACAATGTAGTCAGCTCCTTTGATGCCTCTTTTCACATCTTCACATATAGACAGCTTTAAGTCCTTATCTCTCTTCTTATAACCTGATGCAGAGCTTTTCTATAATACAAACTTCTTGTAATCTATATCGCATATAACACAACTTCCTCAATGTGCAAATCTTTATATCTTTTTAGTAGTCCATTGATAAATATGTACCGTTCTTACTCCGGCGCCTCCAATTACTGCATCTTCATATTCTCTTTCCATAAAATTCATTTAATAAAGTCAAAGATCTGGAAGGCTGTATTTCCACCAAGTCCTGTACAGGAAAGAGTGCGCGCAGCCATTTCCGTATGTAAGTGCAGACCTATATCTCCTTACAAGGTATCCGTAGATAAAGCCTGCGTTAAAGGTCGCCACGCCCGTTGTATCGATGACGCTCTACCTTAGTCACTTATCTTCATGAGGTTAGCCCCTCTGATACGGCGATAGAGCCTTTTTGAGCCCTAGCTTTATAGCTACAGCTTTAGCATACTTTGCAAAATCCTCAGCGCTTCTACTGCAGTCAGACTTCTGCTATAATGGACTGCCTCTGTTTCATTCATAAAAGCAGCATCCAGATAATGGAAAAATATCATATATCTTATTCCATTCTCCTGTATCATCCCAGCCCACATCAAATGAAATAGTGGCAGAAGTCTCCTCCTTTATCTTCCTTATAAAAGCTTAGATAGAGCATCATGGTTCTTACTTCCCATATAGCCAGTGATATGGATGTGCCTTTGCAAGCCTAACCTCATCAAGCTTAATATTTCTGATATCTATATCATCGTTAGTTCCTCTGTAAGTGAGGAAAAGATCTGTCATTTTTATTGGTAAAAAGTAAAGAGATATCCTGTATTTTTATCTTTTTAGTGGTTTATAAAGCGAAGTATCTATATCGTATTTATTAAATGTATCTTTGATATAGTCTCCGTATAAATCATGCCCACACTTCCTTAAAGGCTGTTTTTGGTCCAAGCTTACAAGCCCTAAGGCAAAAGCGCTACTCCTCCTCTATACAGGTTTTTGATATCTACTTCCATTCCTGTCCGTCAGGCGGAATCTCTCTCGTCTCTTATTATCTCATCGATGTTTACATCACCGTAAACATATACATCCCATTTTTCATATATTTTTCCTTATACTAACATCATTTCAAAGATAAAATTTTCTTTCAAGACAAGCTCAACCAGATTTTTATGCTTTTTACTATTGTATCATCATGCTATTCATGTATAGACTCTACTAAATAATAAAGGGTGCCAAAATACCTTTGACACCCAATTACAGATACCATCATCACTTCCACAATCTAAATATCACTTTTTTCAACCTTCTAACTGCTCTATCATTATACCGCTTGCAAAAGTACTTTTTGTACAAACGGATAAATAGAAAGAATAGGTACTGTGGTTATCACTACGGCAGCCATTTTTGAGGGAGTCGGAAGTAACTGTACTTGCCCCCTGTACCAGTGCCTGTGCCACACTTGTTATATCCTTTTGTGATGCTGACATTGCCCTGCGAGCATCTGCTGTAAAGCTTTCGTCTGTACCAGTAATTTCTCGTTGCTTGTCATCTAAAATGCACCTGAAAACCAGTCATTCCAATGGTTTACTGCTGTATAGACCTATAACCGCAATTACAGGCTTTGAGAGAGAAGTATTATCCTGCGTAAATCCCAAAATATCCGCAGCCATCAAGCTTTGCAGACTCTTCAAAGGCTGGCAGAATTCCTTCAAAATAAGCCCTCATCATAAGCAGGTAGGTCACTGACAAGACTTGGTACTACATAAACCCAAGAATTGTTAATAAGATGAAGATTCTTGTACTGAACATAGGTGGGAATCATTCCTCCTCCAAAAAGCATAGTAAAGGTAATTAAGATGGTTATAACCTTTACGCCGGGAAGATCTTTTTCCTTAAGTGCAAATGCTGCCAAGTGAAGTAACTATGGGTGTTAGAAGTGTTCTATAACCACTCTTAATATGTGTGTTGTAAGCCCTCATTATGCTTCCGTCACTGAATACCTGCTTGAAAGTTCTCAAGTGTAAATACTCTAGGGAAAGAAATACCCCTCCCTTTGCAGCATCAGCACCGTCATTTAATGAAAAAGCAAGTACATTTATGCAAGGCAAAAATAATCACAAGACAGAGTGCAAGTATTACCAAAGTATAATAAAAAGCCCTGTATTATTCTGTCTCCCAAGCTTTGTTTTATTTTATTTTTCTTTGGTGTAATTATTCTGTCAGTTGCTTTCCATAACTATACCTGCTCCTTTTAACTATAATCTAATAGAACTGAATTGACTGTGAATCTTCTTTTATGTAATCTCTTCTGAGTCTGGTAAACTGGTCATTTCCTGCTGAGCTGAGCTGATTTCTAAAAGCTTCGTTATGGACTTAACCTCAGCATCATCCTTTTAGCAAAGAATGCACGGATGAGGGGTTTCCTGATAGTTAAATAAATCCATCTGAGCCTTTACATCTTCAAGTCCTGTCGAAGTTAAGTATGCTGTAGCCTTAAGTCCCCGTACAACCTTGTATTCACGAGGATACTCTTTGCTGATCTCTACACTTCTCTTAAATGCTGATCCGCTTCCTGAGCACGGGTCTTGACTCACGAAATTGTCGATGTGGTTTACATTGGTAGCATAGACTCGAGAAGTAGTTTTGCAGTACCGCCAAAGCCGCACCAACACTGTTGATAAGCCAGCTCATCACCTTCATTAAGCTTCTTTGAAACTTCTTCCAGTAATAACAGGCTTTCCGTCTTTAAGGTATCGTAAAGCCTTCTACTCCGTACTCAGCTAAGCTGTCCTTCAGGTGATAAATAATCAAAAGAATTTAAAGAATTTCTTCAGGATTCTCTGCCTGTGAGGATATAGCCAGCAGCCACGCTGTGTCTTGCCTGAAACAACTCCTTTATCTCCTGATACATTGTAAGTAGGCTCAAGGAACCCAGTCATTTGTCTGGAGAAATAATATTCTCATAGTTGTGTCACATCTGCGATTATAGCAGAGTTATGGCTCTTGCTTACTTCTTCCGCACGTGTCTGAGTCCATTGTAAAAATACTCAGGATTCATAGGTCCTTCTTTGATAAGCTTTCTTACATAGTTAATCTTGTCATATCATAGTCAGTCTCGCCTCATCTTAATCTTTCCGTCTTTTTGTCTATGTTGTATCCACCAAGAGACCCTACCGCTTACTCCCCAGTTCAGCTCCACCTATATTAAAAGGCAAGTGAATCATAAGAGCCGCCCCATGATACTTGGGTCCTAAAAAGCTCATCATCATTTCCGTTGTCATCCTTAAATCCGCCCTTCTTAATCTTTCACAAGAAGGTTATAGAAAATCTTCTGAGTTCTGATTGAAGTAGGATCGATTCCTAACTTGTCTACAATAGATTTCTGAATATAAGGTCCTCCAAGGTAGGCATCCTCAGGGATGTACTCTGCAGAGCAGTCTACTTCTTCAATCTTCATAGGAAGAAGGTAAACTGCATCATCAAACTCCTCTCTGAATACTATGTTCTTGTAGCTGTCTCTTGGAAGATAGCCTTCTTCATAGTATTTTTATAAACCTGAGAGTCCTTCATCATAGCTGAAACATCAGCAAACATTCCCTCTTTCGCTGCCTTTAAGAGGAGTAGGGAACTCCGGTCTTGTGGAGTCATCAGATAGGAAATGATTACGTCAGGAATGGTTCCTGCCGCAAGCTGTGACGCAAGTACCTTAGCATCACTGTCTCAGGTGTATACTGGATGTTTAACGATTCCCGTGCGCTTTTATAGCTCCTGCATCACAGGTGTGTTGTTAAAAATCCTTTGGAAGGACTGCCAGCCGAGTATCATCACGTATGCACGGATGTTGATTGTTCTGTCAGCTATCCGGTGGAGTGGCTACCATCCTGTTGTGAGATGCGGTAGGTACGGATGACTTTCCTGTTGATGCAATACTTACCTTCCTGCACTGCTTCCACTCTTTTTTCAGGAGGAATTACCAAGGCACCGAGGCATACTCGCATCATACTTCAAAGCAGTGCAAGTAAGCATCCTTTTTGAGATGTTTTCATAAACTACTACCCCTTTCTCTTTTATGTATGTTTTTGTTCCTGTCATTCCCAAAACTAACTTATCTGATACAAAAATTGCAGTTTCTCTTACAGGCGGTTTCTAATCAATTTTATACTTTTGACACTCGTATCACATTCATTTTGTTATATAGCTAATAATCAGGAGAATACATTACCAGAGACTGACTTCTGTTAGCTTCTACACATATCTTGTTGGTTGTTATCACAAGGACAAGACCTAAAGTAGCTTGAATAAGTCCTATTGCGGTTGCATATCAAACTGACCTCCTGCAGACCTACTCTAACCACGTAGGTATCGAGTGTCACTGGCACATATACGGGGTGTTCTAAGCAGATATATCTGTTCAAAGCCTGATGAGAGAGAGCCTCCCACTCCCATAATGAAAGGGAGACCTATGGTTCCTCTAATGCCCGGAAGCGTTATATGCCACATCCTCTTTAGCTTGCGCAGCCATCCATCAGGCCGCCTCATAAAGTGAGGTGTCTACTGCTTATCGCAGCCAGATAGATGATGGAATCAGCCTATGTTCCTCCAAGGTCCATCGAGAAGAATTCCAAGAAATACTTTTTGCATCCATAAGGAAGAAGGTACTTTCCGTCTCCTCCTGAGTCCCTGCTATAATCTGATTGATTACACCGTTGTTGAGGTGCGAGCAATCGCTGAATCATCGTTACTATGATTACGCTTGAGAGAGTGAGGCAAATAAGTAATGGTCTGACTTGCCTTCTTAAACTTCATGTTCTTAAGCTCATTTAGAAAGAAGAGCAGGATGATGGCAAAAGGAAACTCAAGAATACATGATAGAAGCCTACAGTCAGAGTATTTTTAATCAGCCTTAAGGCATCATAGCTGCTTAAAAATGAGTTCAAAATACCTACACCTCAAAATCCTTCCCCAGATCCCTTCTTAAAGGAATATTCCTTAAATGCCAGTACATTGCCTGCCATTGGCACATACAGATTAAAATATAATAATATTATTGCGAAAGGAGCATCACATAAGTGGTCAATAATGAAGGAGCTTGCTTTTCAGGCTCTTTTTGTTTTAGCTTTACAGCCTTATTATCCCTCAGTTACCTCCTTCATAGATATATTACAGCCTCTATAGGATAATGGTCGGATAGAAAAACCCCATCCTTTTTCCTCAGCCCATTTTGCAGTACTCTTGCAAAATACATCATAGTTGCAAATATATAGTCTATCTTTTCTTTTTCTTTACCGTAGTCGTCGGAAAATGTAAAGTCAATATCCTTCGTTAAGTCCTGATATTTTTCCGGATGTGATTATACCCTCATTTCCTCAAGTCAGGCTCTGCATTAAAGTCTCCTGTAATAATCACAGGTATGTCGAGAAGGCTTTTTCTGCCTCAATCTTTCTTAGCAGCTGATTAAGTCCCAGAGTCTTGCTTCTCTTCCTTCGTGGTCAAGGTGGGTGTTAAAGAAGCCTGAACATCTTCTTTTCAGCCAAGTCATATAAAACTACTTCTGTAGTAACCCTAGGACAGGTGCTTTGTTTTTATGCCTGCTTGCAGGCACATAGGAGTTTCTGACATCCAGTAGGTCTCCATACTAACAAGGTTGAACCTATCCTTCTTAAAAGCTATACTCTCCTGTTCATCCATAAAGTCCTCACTTCGTCCACAGCCTACTACATAGTAGTCAGATAAGGTTCCTTAATCAAACCGCAACATGCGGAAGGACTTCTTGAAAGCAGATTATGTCAGGCTTTTTCAGGCTTATCTTTTCTACTATCTTGGGCTTTCTAAAAAGCGAGTATTGATTCCATCCTGCTCATAATCACAGCGGATATTAAATGTCAACAGTTTGATACCTTCCATGTAAGCCTCATCTCCTTCTGCAAAGCGGTTCATAACACCAAGGCTCTTTAATCGCTGTGCCATTTTTCAAGAGTGAGACATAGGTTTCAAAGCTCTCTGTATTATTTTCATTTTAGTACAAAAAGTCTTGCTCCTTCATCATGGTCAGGTGCTCCGTGGGTGCCGCAACCTCCTGCTCTTCCATAACCCTGAGGTAATACCAGTGGGGTGCCGTAATAATCATTGGCGTGGTCATCATCCCTAGAGAGTCCCTTTGTATGTCACTGCCTCAGATTAAAGCATAAAAAGCCTGAATTTAATCTCGGTTGCTTCCTTCTCTCTTTACTCCAGTAGCATTTCTCATATTTGAATACTTCCTGATGCTCAGGGACAGCTATATGTTGAAGGCAAGGGCTGAAGAGTCCTTATGTTTACTTTCAAGCTCACGAATCTTTTGCACGAGTACGCAGTCAGTTTGATTTCTTGTGATGCAGGCATAGCCGCCTATCTTTTCACAGGAAATAATCACCTGAATCGATGGCAGATACTAGCCCACTTGGTTTCATTGTTTTTATTCTTAATCTCTGTGCGTGATTACCTACTCCATCTGCAGAAGCCTCGTCATGACGGGCTACACAGCCTTTAAGCTTCATGCCGGCTTCTAGGAGTTCCTCCTGCTATGTCCCCATTCAGGTCGTGGTTGCCAGTAATACAAGGTCCAAGGGCAGTCTCCCACTCTGTGAAACCTTAGGTAGAAATTCCAGTATATGCTCGCCGTATACCATATCTCCCGTAACTATAACAAAGTCGGGCTTTTCATCTCTAAGCGCCTGCCTTACAAGCTCTACTGTCTTATGGTCAGCCTCATCATCATTGGTAAAATGCAGGTCAGTTAGCTGCATTATCTTTATATTGCCATCTTCGTTAAATCTAAGTTCCTGAGCCATCTTTACCTCTCTCTTATATTCCTTCTTACCACACAACTTTTGAGATGTGTGGTACCCTAAGAACAGATACCCTGCCTTATATATATACATAAAAATCCCACTCAAACTGTATCAGTAACAGTTTAAATAGTTTATTTACCTACAATGGACTTTTTAGTATTTAAAGTGGAAAGGTACTGATTTATTGTTTTTCTTAAATCTTCTATGTATTTATAACTTGCAGGATGGTTTTTCCATAGACAGCTTCCCTCAAAAAGCCTCTCAATCAGACAATCACTTCTTCTCTTCCACCTTCTCCTCGTGTTTTACAGAGCTCTATAGTCCTGAAAAGCCCTCATTTGAGCCATCATTCTAAAGAGAATCCTCCGGCTTTCCGTCAACACTCGGATATGCGAGGAAGGCATCTCCTGCCTGAAAAGCACCTCCTGCATCTGTAACCGCATGAGGTTGATATGCTCTATGGAATACTGAGGTTATGAAATTACACCCCCAGTGCAAGAAGCCCTTTATATCAAAATAGTAAATGAGGACTCCCATTATCCTGTTTCTGGCTGATAGCATCGGACATAAACCTGTTCGAACCTTATCTCCTGGGCACAACAATAGTGAGTCCAAAAGCCCCTTAACTTTATTTTTCTAGAATGGTTCCAGATGATTGTTGCGGTACTGTCTGTCAACTATTCCTCTTTCCACGAAGCTATACACTGGACTGCGCATCAAGGATAGGATAGTCACCTAAAAACGGAGCTATTCTTTTTCTAAGTCTACTGTATTTTTCTATGCAGTTTTCATCAGGCTCGTCTGAGAGATGAAAGAACACCTTGCCGTTAAGTCCCCATTCATCAAGCTTTTTAATAAGAGCAGGAAGGTAGAAAGATAGGAAGCGGGTATACTCTTCACCCTCAGAATCAGTCTCCCAGCCAAATATTTTCTTTAATTCTCCATCAGTATACGCCATTACCTTAGGTGCAGCATTTGCTCCCCACTGGGTAAAAAGGTGGGCTATCTCAAAGTATTCTATGCCACTTTCAAGACAGATATCAATAAATCTCTTTACCTTATCAAAGTTAAAGCTATAGGATGAGCCATCTTTATGAACCTCCACCAACTGAACCGTAGTGCGCTCTCCACCTACCTCGGTATCAAGTGGCGGTGTAAAAGTCGAGGTACAAAGTATGGTATTATTCCTGACTTTCCGTAATGTCTTATAAAATTAGCCATTATCTCCCAGTGCCTCTCTGAAAGACTTTCTACCCCATAATAATCCGCAAGACAATCAGAATGGAACCATTCCGTATGATAAATATTTAACTTTGGAGAGCTCCCGCTTAAGACCTCTACTTCAGTTTCCTTCTTATATTCATTTTCTTCTGTTTTGATGAGTTACAATTGGATTATGTTTGCCGTAATTTAGCTTAGTTTTATCAGCATTCCTTAAGTCAAAGGTAAGATGAAGTGCCTGCCAGTAACCGCTTATAAGCCTTACCTTACCTCCTTTAACCTCCTTAGTAAATCAGGATAAAGCCCCGGCGCCCTCCTTAGATACTCTCCTCCATGCCTTTCCTTTCCACATATCTTACGGAACAGCCACTACCTCTCTAAGCCTTATAAATGGGGCGAGAGGTATCTACCTCTATCTCTGCGGTCATTATCGCTCTCATCTGTCGATTTTATGGCTAACTGAACACCTAGAGACCTCATTTACAAAAAAGAGGGGCATTCGCCTCTATGCTTTCACAGGTTCTTCATCGTGAAACTCCCTAGCCATAGAATCAAGCCAGATTAACTTTAATTAGTGCTCCATCACAATATCTCCTCTACTTGTTCTATCTGAAAGACCTCTCAAATAAGTCTGCTTATATGATATGATGTGGGTGTCAAAAGTATTTGACACCCATTGATACAGGATTGCTACAGCGCAGCTTTAGCAATCCTTGCAAAAATATTCGTAATCCACTCATTTTTTTGCAAAAATGGTTACCTTTGGAAGGTAGGAGTTCAAGCAGTTTTATTCGTAAGACACAAATAAAGCCTTGCCGTCTCACTTATTCTCCAAGGAATATCTGACTATATTCCTCAAATCCCTTCTCTCATCTTTTCTTTGAGCCAGTCTTCATCTTTTCCGATTATTTCAAGGATATCTGTCTGAAGATGTCCATCAGTGATTATAGGGAACTTAGGATTTTCCTCTCCTTCAAGCACTATAATAAACTGACCGTTCTGTTCAACTACAGCTCTTTTTACCTTTTTAACTGAATACACATTCTGAGCCCTTAGCTTAAATGCCACATCATGTGCTGAAAGTCCGGCTTTCTTGCAAGTCTCAACATCTACCTTACCATTATTTATGATAATAAGGGCTTTCCCGTCTATAATCTGTTTAAACCTAACACTGTGCTTCTAAAAAGCCTAAAAGCTTGTAACGAGCAAGAACCAGAGCAAACATAACAAGGAGACACTCAAATATACCTATATTCTTGTTATATATCACCACCGACAATTCCACCAAGGACATAGTTCTGTATCTGGTCACTGGCAGAATTTGGTGCAAAGGTTACCCTTACCTGTAAAATTGATAACGGCTATTGCAGATAGAAATCCTATCATAAAGCAATAAAAGCCAGAACAAAATCATTCATTTTTCTCATTCTCCTTTTAGGTTAATTTTTGCTTCACATCTTATCACAAAAATCAATTAATCAAATGGAAATTAAATGTATTGTTTTATTATTTCAGGATCTTCTAATGCTCCTCAATAATTCTGCTAGAATTGATGTGTATCCCTTCCCTAAAGATTTAGTACTTTTTCAAAAGCCTTACCTGACAGTCGTAAGGTCACTACCTGTTTTTGCCTGTCAATTTTCTTTTCCTCAGAAATCTTCTTAAATTTTGACAATTCTTCCTTGGTAAATTCCGGATACTCATCATCTTTTTGAGTGCAATGCATTTTCAAGCATCTGTATTTGCTCTGGAGTTGGTTTACTTTTTAACATCAATATTTTTAACCCATTATAATATGCCTCCTTTTCAATCTTTGTAGCTAATCTTGCAGATAATTCTAATAAGATCTTCTCGCTCTGTATAAACTACAACAACAATGACAGCTATACCGTTTGTTTCTCAGTAGTAACATATCTATCTTCAGTCATCAGAATGCGACTCATCATATCAATACGATTATCATCACCACAAGAGCGGCTGTGCTAAAAATCAATTCCATATTTAGATATATTTATCCGTTCTTTACTCTCATCCACTCAATGTCATTGTATACCTGTTTAATTATACAATAATATTACATTTACAATACATTTGTTTTATAAAATATAAAACCTTTAATAAGTCGCAGTATTGCAGGCATTTTCATAAAAGTTAGATTTTAACTTCACGAATTCATATGCGCAAAGATAAGGCTAACCGGCTTTGAGCCAATTAGCCTTATCTTTGTACATTTTAATACTATTATCAGTTCAATCTTGCTACGATAATGAATATTTCTTCACAAAATTGTAATTATTTTGTATTTATTTCAATCCCCGTTTTATACCTCATTGTACTGATATTTCTCATTTTCACTCCATTCGTTTACAAAATTATCTGATCGTTTTAACTCTCATTGACATTAACCTCTGATTACTATGCTCCAAAAGCTAAAATCCCCAAATACATCCTCAACATAAACCCTACTATGCCATAAGATACTCTTTCATAACTAAAATTAATATTAAAGTGGGGTATAAACAAAACAATCATGATTACCCATTCCAAAAGGCTTCTTTTTATAAAAACCATATATTATTATCCATGCCCTATAAACAAAAGTACCTGTCAGTAATCTGGCTCTAAGGTCAAATTTATAATCACCTAATGTAATGGAAAAATACCCGAATCTACTATTTTGCAGGAAGGATTACTCCTATCAATAACATTATCAAAGAAAAGTATAAGTAGGAAATAGAATACTTTTCTTTTAGTTATTCTAAAATTTTTCGAAACATTATTCAAACTGTATTCATCTGTGTTCTTATACCTCACTGGATTTATGCTTATCATAAAACAACCTCCTTCCCAAAAGTTACCTTTTGTTTATTATTCTCAACTCGAAATTAGCCTTTTAAATCAATTTTGTCAAGTAATTATTTATATTAGTATAGAATTTGTTACACCACTTTTGCTAATTTTACAGTCTTCTTTAGAAGATACTTGATAATTATTGCATATTTTGCAGTAAACACCCAATACATCAAATTTTATTTGAAAGCGACATTTCCATACAACGTACTATATATATAAAAAGAGTGGCACAAACCCTGTATGTACAAAGCTGACGCCACTTTATTCTTTTCTAAGTGTTGAAAATGGGACTATCTCTGTACCATTATTTTGAACCTATTAGAACCATTTATAGTTTCCAATGTCTGTTCTGCTTCCTTACGGAAAATACATCTTTGGAGAGAAACTACAGGAGACTTGGTGCGATATTGCGAAGATTCCTGTAGATGATGAGAGCTAATGAAATTTGGGAGTTGAGAGTTGTATAATTATAAAGTGATGGAAATCTCTGTTGGAAATTTCCATCACTTATGACTTTCAAACAAGCTGTATGTTCCTCGGCAGGCACTTAAGCATTGCGGTCTTGCCCACCTGCCTTGCCCTGGCAGCAGTATAGAGACTAAAACCAGCAGTCTATCTACTCTATTCAGTGAGTCGCAGTAAATTTCAAAATAGACTGAAGTATTATAATTGCTATCAGTCTTTCTTTTGTCTTTCATCCACTATGCTCAGACATATGATATAGAAAAATTTCAATCAAGTGGTCTTTTGGCATGAACGGACAACGACCATCACTCCAATGAACTATATACTTACCACAATGAGGCATCGACAGTTTTACGTATAATATTAATGTTTCATAATAAAACAATCCAATTCCGCCATTGGTAACGGTCCTGCCTGTTCCATATTTCGAAAAATTCAGCTGCTATTAGAAAATAAAACCGTGTCTATGATATATAAAATCCATAGAGGATCCGAACAGATTTGATAAATGACTCATATTCGTTATAATATCACACACACCTTTTAATTTTTCTAAAACTAACGATGTTCCGCTACATAAAGGAAGAATCTTCCATTGCTGTCCAGATATTTGATGCCGGTGATCACCATCTTTCCAGAAGTATGTGGTGTAAATCCTTCATGCAGCCACTTGTTATAGGCTTTACTTGGAAACAGTTTCACATGCTTTCTACTCCATCGAGATCAGCAGTATAATAATTAGATGCTATATGATGTCCCCTTAAAGTATAATATTTTGCTCTTACAGATACATTTTCCAGTAAAGTTTCACTCCTATTGCATCACCAATAATTTTCCCACCATGATGTCCAATACTATCGCCTTTTGCCAATTTGAGCTGCAACAGAAAGCACTTTGGACGGAATATTCCGCAACAGACAAAACTAATCGTTATATCGGATATAGAATCTTTAAGAGCACCGACAATTATATATCATGATGATCATCTTTTGTAAGTTTACTATGCACAGCAACTTTTGATTTCACGTTGCTGCCATATTCCTTGTTGTATATTATATGTCCCAAAACACCCCAAGGAAATGTAACAGCTCTTTGCACTACTTCCAGGACAATATCTGCATTATTTACTTTTTGTATTCTGTACTGATACATTGATCACTTTTTGCTTTTGTACTCTACGTTTTCATATGAGTGTAGATAGATTTGATCACCACCTATTGTCTGTACCGTTTGAATGGCCATTACCAGTATCCGCAGTGTTTAATAGAAATTTTCTCCACCTTGCTGCTCGATATCCATTGGTTGAAACACAGAAATTTCAGACGATTTGAGCTAGATAAAGAGAAACAATTGTGTTATCACATTTACAGTAGTGGTGACCAGTACTGTCGGCGTGACAAAATTAGCTTATTATCCATTATAGATAAAATAATACTTATTAATAATCTTTTCATAGAAACCTCCTTTTTAAAATAGTCTTGTGCTGAAATCAATATTACATGTTAACTGCTACTAATTCATCGTTACAAACCTTAATACGGAGCACATATAAAGCACGCTTGCCGTTTGCTGTTGCCGTAATAAACAGTAACAACAATTGGCACCTATGAAGCTAACGCCATTAAACACGTATTTTTAAGGCATAGAATTTATTAACATTTCATATAGCGTGTAATTTTGATTAAATTTCAATCTCCATTCATATACCTCGTTGGATTTATACTTTTCATGGACAGCCTCCTTTCCAAAAGTTACCTTAAATAACTGTCTCTTAATGTTATACTTGTCATGAATTTGCTCCAGTATTATTTACAATAACCTCATGGCTGCTGCCATCCTGTTGCTTTGACACCAATGTACGCCTCTTTATAAATCTACTTTTGATAAATAACATGTACGTTTTCCTTTATTATTGTTGTAATTCAAACCCACCCTTTGAAGACATATTACTACATACTTTATTGTAAACCCATCATCAGATGGCACTTGTCCGAGGATGACATATCAAAGCTGTGTAGCTAAGTCCATCAAAGTCTTTTCCGTTTGTATCAGCACTCTGTGGAACATTTCCTCCTGATTTTCCACTAATTCTATATATTCTTTTTCACTGAGTTTCCTCTACTCCCAATATCTGCATTTATGGGAGTGTAGGAAGGCTCTACGTTTTGCTATCTGCCTGATTTGTTTTCAGTACTTTCTTCTACAAAATAGAGTCATTGACGCTCCGACAGCTACTGCAAAAACAGCTATTCCCAATACTGATCTGTCTCCATTTTTCTCTTAACCTTATCACTTTCTTTTGTAGAGAGTGCAGTTTTAATACAAATCTGCTGTTTTCAGCTACGTTCAGTCACAGCTTGTTACATAGCAGTACTCTTTTCTCTGTGTTCTCTGGTTGTCCTTAGCCTACATTGATTTGTCACACAGTATTTCAATATCATCTTCAATGTATTTTGCAGCTCCCTAATATAAATGGGTTGCTACACAATTTGTACATAATCAAATTTTTCAAATGGCTCAAGCTTCTTGTCCAAAATTTCTTAATATTTGTCGGCTCAGTGGATAAGCACATGCTAACAGTTTATCATCTTCAAATATATAGCTTTTGCAGCACTATCTTACGTGAGTGTCCATAAGTAGCCGGACTTTGCTATTTTATCATTGTAGAAATATCTACTTTCCTTCTTAGATTAAATAAGCTTAAATCCTCATCCGCTTGCTGCCTCTCTTTCTATCATTGAGAGTCTCTCATTGTCTGTTTCTTTTTATTATCTGTGCTGCTACACATATAAGAACCGGTCCGGTAGCTAAACATCTGGTTAACTGGAGATAATATATAACCTGCCTCTTTTTCAATTTTTCTTTATGTGTCCGCTTATAACGGACATTGGGCGTAACATATCCTGCAGCCATCAAACTTTTCAAAATCTGTAACTGTGAGTAAAATCGAGCGTGGAAACAGCAGGTACACAAAAATATCATCCATAAGATAATAGTTTGCCCATCCTAATGCTTTTATGTTGAGCATTTTCCTTATTAAAAGTATATTGCAAGTAATGAAAATACTGCCTTACTCCTCGTTTAGGGCTGTGACGCAGAATCCGATGACCATGTTATTCCTCTTCATCAAACCTGTCGATTAATTTTTCTCATTTCTTCCAGTTCTGACTTACTTTTTCTCACTGAAGAATGCCACGACAAACATTATAATCGAGACCTTTACATCAATCTTTTCTATCGCCTCCTGCTGCTGCTACAAAGTGCCTCCTCTCTTGAAATAAGTGGTTTTATGGTGGCAGCGGATACCCGCCTTGGTATGTGCCCTTTTCAAAGCAGACCTCCCAGTGGCAGGAAGTCTTGCGAAACCATATTTTTCATTTAGTAGCTTAGATAATTCTAAAGCCTGAATCTCTCCATTTTCATCCAGACATTCTCCCTTCCACAGCATTTCCATTACTGTAAGTTCTCCGTTTGAAAATCCATTTATCACCTCACTATTTTTCTTAAATATAATGGTCTCACATCAATTACTATTCTCACTTTGAAAAATAACACTGAGCTCTTTTGTCAAGTAATTATTCGCGCTAGTGAGTATATGCAATTTTATTATGCTACTCTGGTAATTTTACAAGTCTTCTTAAGAATATGCGATAATTGCCTATTACATTTACAATACATATTGTTTTTACTTGTTGTGTCACTCCAACGTTATTTCAACTTTACTCGATAAAAAGAGATACTAGGTATCTCACATCACGATGCTAGTTTCCATCATCTTTAATATTGTCATTTGGAGTCTTCAGATGACGGTACATCTTGCCGTCTTCCATCATAAGTCTCAAACTTTGCCTACCACTTCGATGTCGGTATTATCCTTGGGACGAGTTCCTCTGCTTTAAGCTTATCCTTTGTAGCAAATTCTGTTCCACGGCTGCAGCACCCGCCGCATCCGAGATGAAGCAATAGTTATAATACTCTTTCTGGCTCGTAGTAAGCAGACAAATACTGCCCCTTCATCTTAATCATCTTTCCTTCAAACTGGTCAGGATCGGTCATCATAAGATAAACCGTAGCACCTATATCATGTCAGCTTCCCATTGTCGTGAGGTCGTAGTCAATTTCCATCAACAGGCTTCTGCTCTGGCTTCTTTTAGCTTCGCCTCAAAATCAGAGGTTGCCCTAAGACCTGACCATTCTGAGTTACTATCTGACTTCCCGTACTCGGACCGGAAGGACAGAATCGCCTGTTCAGACTTTTCTTCATCCTCAAACTTTACTGGTCATCTATTTTCCCTTATTTATCTGGTTGCCTGGCCTTTTTCCACAACATTTTGCTTCTGCACCTTTGTTCTCCCGCCTGATTGTTTGCCACAGCTGTCACCATAATAGCTGTGCTAATGGTAAGCAGTGTTAACATTCTCTTTTCATATCTAAAGCCTCCTCAGCTAATTAAAGCATACTTTTGTGTTTAAAAGTGTGCAAATCAACTTTTATCTTCCCTATTATAACACAGATGAAAAAGCCACCATATCTGCAGCCACTATGGTTGAACCTACAGGTGTAGATGCCAATATCGAAAATAAGCATTCCTGTAACCGCACAAACCCACAGATAAGGATGCTGAAAATATAACCACTCCCTTGAAGTTCTTTATAAGCCTCATTGCAGGAGCGCAGGAAGATAATGAGTGCGGATATAGAGTGAGCCCTGCGAGTTCATTCCAAGCACTATAATCACAGCTATAATTATCAGCTATAAAGAAGATTATACCTGTCTGTCTTTTACTCCTGTTGCCTTTGAGAAATTCTCATCAAAGTCAACTGCAACCCTGTTGTAAAAATAACACAAAAGACCATTACAAGTATGGAAAATACTATACAGATAAGCACTTCTTCCTTACTGGTGTAGTATAGAGGTTGAGCCAAACAGGTAGTACAGACATCTCTGACACATTACCCTGTGTTAAAATATTCATAAACATACATCCTGTGCAAAGTGCCCCACCGAGAGCATAGCAATAACCGCATCTCCCTTTATAGAGCTGTTCTGCCCTGTCTTTAGGAGGGAAGATAGCTGTGATTATTGTGACAGAGCAGGATGATAATCATTTTATCTGTAAGCCCTATGACACTTGCTACAGCCATAGCACCAAAGGCTACGTGTGAAAGCCATCCCCTATGTGAAAACCTTTTAGAACCAAGGTTACGCCAAGCAGTGAGGAACACAGTGCTATAAGCACTCCTACTATAAATGCATAGATTTACCGATGGAGAGTGGAGATAATACTGCAATTTTTCTGAAAATTTCTGTATAATTTCTCCTTCTATGCTCCGAGACTTTCTCTGCATCCTTTTGGAATAATCCTTCTTACTTCCAAGAGAAAAGCTGTCACGGCATCCTGTGTGAAAGAACGTTTCCTGCCTCATTCTCTATTGCTTGCCAAGTCGTGGCGCAAACCACCAGTATGGTCACTCTGATTTATTTCGATCACACTTATAAGTCCCGCCAAAACTCCGCTGTCGTCACCTTTGGATCAAGTCCCGCACAGAGCTCGTCAAGCGAAGCAACTTATCTGTCGCACACAGTGCCTTGCGAGGTACCTCTGCTGTTGTCCACCCGAAGAGTGCGGTAGCATTCTTTGCTGGAGATCCATAATATGAAGCCTGTCAGATTTTCCTCAGACATAGCTTGTCTTCTTTTCTGTAAAATACTCTGCTGCCTATCCTGGTGCCCGATAGCACAATTTCCCAGACAGATGCAGGGAAGTCCTTTTGTGCAAGACTTTGCTGCGGAAGATAGCCTATTTCATACAGGAAGAAGCCCATCTACCGTAGGTAATTTCTCCCGATACCAGCTTTCATCAGCCTCAAAAAGAGTCTTCATAAGGGGAGTTGCCTGCCCTTGTTTTCCCTATTACATATAAATAATCACCCTTCTCAACCGTGAAAATTGATGCCTGTGGCTACAAGCTGATCATATAGCCCAGTTCAAGAGTTTTTACAAGTGATAAATATCATTTTAATTCTCCAAATCTGTAATATGATGTGGGTGTCAAACACATTTTTGACACCCACCTAAAACTCTATCACTATAACATGCTAACTTAAAGTAGAAACCCTAAAGCATGCGTCTTCTTTTCATTAAGTGCTGACGCAAGAGCCTTTAAGTTACTCTCCATAATGGAAGATAGGGTTGCCATTTGCTATATATCTTCATTGGTAATAGACTGCATTGAGTTAGTACAACTATATTCTGGTTTTTATCCTTAGTAGTCTCAACTATCTTCTTTGCTATCTTCTGGTCAAATTCTCTATAACAAGAACACTTTTTAGTTTAGATCGTCTGTCTGCAAGAAGGCTACTGTCTCAAAAGCTTGCCTCAGTCTCTGCACCACAGCCTACAAAGGCTGCATCGTATGAGTCCATAATCATCCACAAGACTAACGGATAGAGATCTGTCACCAAAAAGAACCGTCTTTACCTTAGCCTTTTTAATGGTTTGCAAGGTATCTTGAATCAAGATCTCAAGCTTGGCTGTGTAATCAGCTGCCACTGCCTGATAATCCTTGTTCTCAGGATCTAGTCTGGAAGCTTCTCGGCAGAGTATTTACAGAGCTGTGGCGTTTCTCGGTGAAAGCCATACTGTCATCATACTCTGTCTCTTCTTCATATTGATGGTCGTGGTCGCTCTTCGTGATCGTGGTCTGTCTTTATCCTCGTGATCATGGTCTGCATCTTCGTGGTCATAGTCGTGCTCATCCTCTTCCTGCATACCTTCCACTACTTCTTCAGGCTACATTTTACCGAGGGTTTTCAGAAGATTTACCACCTGCATCTTATCATTTTGCTCTCTTTAAAGCGCATCATTACCAGCCGTCAGACTCACCGCCTACATATACAAAAGGTCACAGTTTGCAATCTTTTGCAATGTCCTCAGCAGTAGGCTGAGTAGCTATGGAGTCAACACCCATATCTAAGTGGGTAATCTCGTAATTGTCCTTCTTATCTCAACCAGCTGTCTAATCAGTCATACTCTGGGAAAATGGTACACACCACTGAACTTCTTATTGGCATCATCGGTCTTGGTCTCACTTTTGGTACTTGCTGTGCCGAAGCAGCGCACTGCTTGTAGCAGATGTTACAGACTTTGTGCGATTTGTCTCAGTTCTGTCTTAGACGTCAGCCTGATATTCCGCATACTGCAGCCAAGAAGCTGTAAGCATAATAACTCTTTTTCTTCATATCTTCTCCTTTTTATAACTTTGCATAAAGATTTTGCAACTCAGTCCCAATATTACAAAGGATAAATACTACTCTTTAAAAGTTTGTCAAGAGACTTTTTGCAGAGTGGTTGCAGAAATTTATTATCCATCAGCCACTCAGCGATGGTATCAGCACACACCCCCAGTTGCATACTTGTCTGATAAGCGTAATCTGGCGAATCCACCAGGCTGTACCGGCTATGTCTATATGAAGCCAAGGCTTTTTCTCAGCAAAACTTCTGATAAATAGCGCAGTTATGGTGCATGAATTTTCCCACCAAGGTTCTTGATGTCTGCTATGTCACTTTCAGCATCTTCTCATCTCTCTGCCAAAGGTATACAGGCATCTTCTCTCCTGTTTTAAGAAGCCCTGCTCAACTCTTCCCATCTCATCAGGTCCATTACTCCTCCTCTGGTAAACCATACATTCCTCCTACAGCTCCTGTAAAGTTTGCAATATCAAGTGCCCTTGTAGCCTTTTCATTTCTTGCAGCATAGGTAACTGCATCTGCGAGAATGAGCCTGCCCTCTGCATCATCATGTCATGATTCTATCGTTCTACCACTGTGGGATGTAAGCACATCTCCATCACATAACTGTCAGGGGCAATCTTGTTCTCGGCTGTTGGCACAATGGCGGATTACATTCCTTAACCTTTCAGCTTTGCAGGATGGCTATCGCACCCACAACTGCCGCAGCACCGCCGTTATCTCCCTTATGCCTGCCATAAACTGTGAGGCCAGGCGGTATCCTCCTGTGTCTCACGTTGACCTTTTGCCCACTAGCAGGTATTTTCCCTTAGACTTAGGATTGCCTCCTCACAGCACTACAAGGTAAGGGAGGGAAACACTGCTTCCCTCTACCCCAGGATTCCACCATTTAAGCTTCCTAAGCTCTTCTTCATCCAATATCTCAGTTTCTATGGCTGTAACTCCTTACAAACTTACTATCTCCTCTGTAAACTCCTTTGGGTGAAGGTAGTTTGACAGAGCATTTACTATGTCTTACCAAATATAATGCTATCGCTTATTATCTCTGCTTCTTTAGAAGAGGCTTATGTCAGGTTTGTGCCTACTATTCACTACCTTAGTCTCTTCTATCTTGGCATCGCTCTTGTAGCTTCTTTTTGCCTTTATAGAGATAAATCCCCTTTGCAAAGTTTACAAAAGCTCTCCTTATTAAACCTTAAGTTTTCCTACATTGAGGCTGTATTCATATCTCATATTTTAAGTTCCTTGCAGGACTGCAGAGATTTCCATAGCGGTAGCAGGCTCTTTTACATTTTTCTTTTCAAGCCCAACAAGGACACTTTCTTATCCTTTTCAAGGGAATCAAAAATGTATCAAAAACCCTAGCCTTAAGACAGATCGCTCACCCTTCTCTTCATAAGGATAGCCCTTTTTCATTACTTTTTACAAAATATCTCTGTGTTCCTACATTTCCTAAGACTACGCTCATCTATTCCTACTCAGAAATATCTCAACCACAGTGTCTATCTCATCCGAGAGGATAGCAGTCTGCGGCGGTAGGTGAAAAGAAGAAGAATGAATGCTCTGAGACTCCTTTAAGTTCCAGTAGAGGTTTCATCTATAACAGAATTGTCCTTTACAAGGCCATCTTCTCTATCTTTCCAGCCAAGTCAGGAAGGCAGATTGCTCCTGCCTGTTCTTCCATTACATGGGCATAAAGAATATTTGCCCTTTTCTTGTAAATCTTCCCATTCGAACTTTCGAGCTCTGCATCACCGAGTCATAGATACTTCTTCCGTTTGCTTCATCCACCTGCCTACTTCTTCCAAAGTATGACCACAGATTCTACCGGAATCTCACCCTTTGCGTCAGGGTCCCACATTGAGAGGAGGTTTCCATCCCATGCTTACCACATTCAACAAGCATTCTTATAACCATCTTAGCTGATTTGTAATGCTTGTCATAGGAACAACAGTGGTTGTTAAGGTTATGCAGGCTTCATGAGAGGGTTCCCTGCCGTCCCCTGATTCCTTCAGGTGGTATCATCTGCTCAGGAGATGCAAAAGTCACCTGGTATGTTGTAGGCTCAAGAGTTCTTGATGAGCCTGCATCTTCAGCACTACCCTCAAGACGGTTGTCGATTATGATATGAGGCTGGATCGAGCGACCATTTCATAAGTTCTTTCGCTTTCCACTTGTCGCATTTCATATCTCCCAGTAAAGTCAAACCACACAAGGTCTAAATGACCGTAGTTGGTAAAGCTCTTTTATCTGTCCAAACATATAGTCAGGTAGCGGTCAAAGTTTCTGTTTTCATTACTGCATTTTTCATTATTCCTCATAGGGTGGTGCATATCTCCGTAATGAGGGAAGTCCTCGTGTCTCCAGTCAATTATTGAATAATAGAGTCCTACCTTTAGTCCCTCTGCTCTAAAAGCCTCTAAAAACTCCCATACAGGATCCCTTTTACAAGGAGCATTCACAGAATTAAAGTCTGTAAGCTTAGTATCATATAGACAGAATCCATCATGATGCTTTGCAGTGAGGACTGCATATTTCATTCCGGCTTCTTTGGCAAGCCTTGCCCATTCTTTAGGGTTGTAGTTTTCAGCATAAAATTCATCAAAAGTAAAGCTCATACTCTTCTTTGGGTATTTCATATACGCTTCTAACCCACTCACCTCTGGCAGGAATAGCATATAAGCCCCAGTGGATAAACATTCCAAATCTTGCACTGTTGTACCACTTTGTACGCTCTGTTCTATCTTTAATGACCTGATTCATGATTCTCCTCCTCTAAATATCCGCATATTTTAAGTAACATATCTGCTGTCTCCATTGTAACCTGCAGTTCCGTAAACTCCTCTTCCTTCCTTATCCACTACACAGATAAGAGGTAGAGTCTGGGTAAGGTAGAGCTCTCTGCAGCTTTCCTGCCTCTGTATCAAGCTTTCAAAAAGGATATCCCTGTTGCTAAGTTCTTCGCAATCAGCACATATTGGCATCCTCAGCTCATCTTTAGACTTAACCACGGTGCTTTGGTTTTAAAGCTATTAAACAACTCCTTCTTATCGTGAAGCTCATTTTAAGATATGCTCTGGCTCCGCCTTTGCAGAAACCAGATAGAGATAGCGTTCTTATCTTTTGTGAGTTTCCTAATCAAGTCTTTTCTTTCTTTATCAGTTTTCAAAATTCTATATTTTCTAATAGGATGGTCGAAAGCATATCATATACTGCCTCGTAAAAGGCTACGGACAGCTTTAGTACTCTCACCTTCTTTTACTTCTGAATAGCACTGATTTTACCAAATATATATTCGTTTGAAAGCCTGTTGCTTGTTATAGCCTACCTAGGTTCCGCATTTAACTAAGTACACCTCCATCCTTCTTTATGTCTTCTATCCAGATATGAGAGCTAAACTCTCCTTCAAGTGAGGCTAAGATACTGAGATTTGTCATAATAACTCCAGTTGACGTCGCATCAAAGTCACTCGAGGCTTCCCTTAGGGCTCTTCTGCTACTTCTTCTATGCAGCCGAGCCATCATCCGATATACTTCGTCTCCTGTCCTTGGGATTCAGCCTGATGGTACACCGAGGCTTCTAAGACTATGAAAAATCACCCTCTTTTGATTTTTCACTTGCACCAACCTGTGCAAAACACCTAAAGCAGAAAGCTATGAGATTGCTGTACTCAAGCTCAGGCTTTTTCTAAGTTTGTAGTAACTTCATTAAACAAAGCCTAATCTCATCGATGTTCGATACCTTGGCACCCTCAAATCTCTCAGACAGAAACTCTGTCAGGACGTATCATCTCAAAGTCCACCCTCGGACAAAGTATGTATTTATAAAATATCTCCCGAGGATACTTGTCACTTCATCGAGTATAAAGACAATGATTAAAGTGTCTCTGCCTCCGTATCCTGATAGTCCTTTTGTGGGAAGCTGTCAATCAGTCCCACCTTCACTTTATCGAATTTCTCTCTTTTCTGATATAAACCTCGTAATTCCTCTGGTTTTCTACAGGATTTAAGAAGGGCAAAAGCTAAGATCTCATCCTTTTCCTTAAACCTCTTTGATGGTCCTCTCACTCACTGTCAAACCATTGCTTCCTTATAAGCTCTTTTCTCAGCCTCTTCCTTTTCCTTGCTATCACTTGCTTCCAGACTGCTTTATTTTCACTCTTTTCCACTCTTTACAGGAGGCTCAGCTGCCCTCATATAAATGAGCCTTCCGTCTTCTTATATCCATCAGTTTAAGCACCAATGTTATCTGTATGTCTCTGCAGTATCCACTAAGACTTCACCGTAGTTTCCATCTTCATAGAGCTGATATTATAAAGGCTGCCTCTACCTGTCTTAAGTCTTATTACACCTTCTTTATCGGTACAGGTTACAGCTATTTCTCCCGGCATCACTGTAGTTAATTACCTTATAATACACCTTTGTACCTGCAAATGGCTCACCTGCCTCACTCTATGACCTTACAAAGATTTCTCTGGTTGGAGCATAGGTGCTAAGGGCATTTACGAGCTACAGGTATACCCACACCTCATTCACATCCTTTTCAAGCTCAGGGTCATAGCATCTTGCGTGAACCATCATAGCTCTTTTAGAAGCATTTAAGAACCAGCCCTGGTTTAGTTCATCCTCCGGCTCGCAGGCTCCGAGAAAGTACCATTTCCCGTCACACCATACCTCTACCCAGGCATGGTTGTCATCACAATGCGACCAAAGAGGCACATAGACCTGTCTTGCAGGTATGCCTACGCTTCTAAACACAGACACTCCAAAGGTGGACTCTTCCCCACATCTTCCGTAAGTATTGTTGTAGACTGTTATCGGATTGGCTGTTCTTCCGTCTGTAGACCTGTAGGTTACCTTTGATGAGCACCAGTAATTTATATCGATTACAGCCTCTTTCATACTCTTGCCCCTGATAAGAGACTTCACCCTGTCATAGAAGATTTTTCTATTTTCAACTATGTCCTCATTGTTTATCCTTGCACAGATTACATATTCTGCAAAGCATTTCTTCATTTGCCGCTCCTTAAACTCTCCCTCATTAAAGAGGAAGGCTCATTCTCTTGCAAAATTCAGAAAGTCTCTACCTTGTAGTCACCTATATCACTAAAGGCATAAAGGCATACAGATAATATCAAAGGCTTCCATTACATCAGCCTCTTCAGTTTCTTTTAAGCTATACAGCTCAGTTTTTAATACATTCAGAACACTAATTCATTTATTCTTTGATTAAACCCTTTCTCCTCTATTCTCTTATTAAACTCTTTTGAAACACATACTTCCTCCTGTTTCAAAATTCTTATAATTCCTTTAACACCTTTACAGCCTTTGCTGTCTCTCGTCAGCTAGAAGTCTCCCATATATCATATTCACTAAGAGAGGCAGTCCCATACTCACCTCTTCTCTTCTGTAAGTCATCCTGCTGTCTATTACCTCTACTGACATTATGGTGATTGGTTCTCCCGTCATCTCATATACCTTTTTAATGACATCAGCACTGACTCCTGCTCCTATAAGTATGTTGATGTCTTTACCCGCCCTCTCTATCAGCTCCTTTATAAGAGGGCTTCCATCTACGCAGTTTCCTTTCTGCCCTGAGGTAAGTATAGTGTCAATCCCAAGCTCTTTAGCTTTAGTTAGTGACTAAATGGCTCTCTACATGTCAAAGGCTCTGTGGCTATCGAGTCTTAGCCTTCCTGCTCTTAATATGAACTTCTTTATAGCATCTTCATCCAAATCACCATCAGGAGTTAAAGCTCCTTACAACTCCATCAGCTCCTTCATCCGCAAAAGGCTTTAATTGAATCCGCATTTCTTCTATCTCGTCATCATTAGCAGAAATCTCAAATCTGTTTCTTATAAGTACATAGATTGGCAGGTTAGTATGTTTCCTAACCTGCCTGAATAATGTTAGCTTGGAGTAGTTCCGCCTATTACAAGATTGGCACAAAGCTCGAACCTGTTTGCACCGCCCTTTTCACCGTTTATTGCTGATGCGAGCCTGTCTACGCAACATTCCAATATATAATTTTCCATACTTATCCTTTCACTGCTCCAACCATTACACCCTTGACAAGATGCTTCTGAATCAGAGGAGTGAAAAAGCATAACAGGGAGAGATCACTACTATTGTAGCAGATATTTAAAGAAACTCTGACATTCCTGAGCTTTGCTACAGCAGAAGCATGACCCACCTTGGTCAAATCCACCTTGTTCTGAATGAGGATTTCCTTCATAACTATGGTAAGAGGCTGAAGACCTTCTTTGTAGAGATAAAGCATTGCGTTAAAATAATCATTCCATTTTGCAACTCCATAGTAGAGCACAAGAACTGCAATTATAGGCTTGCTAAGAGGTACAATTACCTTAAGCATATACTTAAAAGGTGTGCAGCCATCCATCTGAGAAGCCTCGTAAAGCTCATCAGGAATTGAGTTTACTATGTAGGTTCTGCATATTATCATATTGTAGGTAGACATAGCTGTAGGTATTATCATAGCCCACCTTGTATCCATAATGTGAGGCTCTTTACAAGGATGTGAGATGGCACTATACCACCGCTAAAAATTACATTGTAAAGATGAAGAACATAGCACCGCTCCTCTTGCCCTAAACTCCTTTCTGGAGAGTGGGATGAGGCACAGAGTATGGTCATTACTATATTTATCGCAGTTCCTGCAACCAGATAAAAGATAGAGTTCGCAAAGCCCGAAAGTATCTTTGCATTCTGAAAATACGCCCTCATATCCTCTTAGGGTAGGCTCTACAGGAAGCAAGAGGACTCTTCGCTTATAACTGCACTGAGGGCGAGAAATGAGGCTGAAACCACATAGATAATCGGATAAAGCACTATCAAAAATATTGCTGTAAGCACCACATAGTTGGCAACTGTAAATGTCTTGTCACCTATGCTCATCGTCATCTGAATTTTGTATTTTTCCATTATATCACCTCTTTACCATAAACTATTCTCTGTAATCTTCTTGCATACCCTAGTGACTATTACAAAAGTACAAAATGATACAACTGACTGGAAGAGTCCGGCAGCTGTAGAAAATCCGATATTGGAGTTAACTACACCCACCTTGTACACAAAGGTTGATATAACCTCGGATACTGAAGCATTTAATGAGTTTTGCATAAGGAAGACCTTGTCAAGACCTATGCTCACTATGCTTGCACAGTTAAATATCAGCATGATTATTATAGTTGGCAGGATTGCAGGTATATCTACGTGCAGTATTCTCTTTACCCTGTTCGCTCGTCAACTATAGCAGCTTCCTGAAGCTCTTTACTTACTCCCGAAAGCGCAGCAAGATAAATGATAGAAGCATAGCCCGCAGACTGCCATACACCACTCCATACATAGAGATGCCTGAATATCTTAGGGTCGCCGAAGAAGTTAATCGGTGAAAAGCCTAACTTCTGTATAAATACATTGATAATACCACTTCTTAGATCCATCATCTGCATCATCATACCTACAAGCACAACTATGGATATGAAGTATGGTGCATAAGTAACCATCTGCACAGCCTTCTTATATCTCTTAGCCCTCATTTCATTGATACCTATCGCTAAGCAGGATAGGCTACAGGAAAGAAAGCTAAAAATGAATATATCAAGAATCAAGGTATTCTTTATAGCAAAACACTGCTCGTTGAAGTCAGGAATTGTTTAAAATATCTGAGTCCCACCCATTCGCTTCCAAATATACCCTTCCTTATGGAAAAGTCCTGAAATGCAAGGACTATACCCGCCATAGGGATATAGGCAAATATTATCGCATAAAGTGATTGGAACGGCTATAATAACCCCAAAACTGCCAGTTTGCAGACTTAATCTTGTTACTTTTTACTAATCGTAGCACTATTTTTGCCATAGCTGCATAATTCCTTTCTTACCCTTAATCAATTCCTGTCCTCATATAAGCCTCTTAAATACTGAGCTGTCCAAAGTGCGGACAGCTTCCTTAACTATCTGCCTAATTTTCGAGGCAAAAAACACTATTTAGTCTGTCTGTCGTACGCTGTCTGGTATGTGCTTTAGGATTTCTTCAATTCCTGCCTTATTAACAGCGTCCTTGTAGCTATCCACTCAGCATCTATATCCTTGGTTCCTGTTATAAATGCAACAGAGTTTTCCTCGATAATCTTCTCAAGCTCAACTGCCATTGTGGAAACTGCTAGTGCTCTCTTCATCTGTAAGCTTAAGCTCAGAGAGATTGAGGAGCTTTGTATTGTTGGCGTATGGCTCGTAAAGGTTCTTTGATGTATCAAACAAGAGCTTCTCAAAGTCCCTGCCGGTGAATAAGGATCTACGTTTGGATCAACTGCCTGTCCAAGACGGTATGAAGCAGGAGCAACTCTAAGTCCTACATCCTGCCAGTCGTGGTTCTGAGGGATCTGATGGTAGAGGTTAAGTACTTCATAAAGTGCATGGCTCAGCCATTTAAGCCAACCTTTCCCTTAAGATTAAGCACCCAGTCTTTTTCCTTCTTCAGAGCCATACTGCGAACAAAGGTCTCCTGTAGGACTATTATAGAAGAAGTCTACCCAGCGAAGAGCAGCTTCTACATTCTTACACTTATCTGTTATACAGAAACCGCCTGAGCTAAAGCCTGAGTTGTAGATGGTCCAGCTATCTGGGTTCCATCGGGTCCCTTTGAGAGAGCTACAGGTACGTAGTTTCTATAAAAGCTCGTTGTTGCTTTCGGGGTCTATGACGTCTGAGTTTACACCTGCTGTAAGAGAAAGAACAGGTGCATCTGCCTGATTGGCAAGTGTTCTAAGCTGTTCCTTGTCTGAGTGAAGTTGCATCATAGATAGCTCCCATCTTATACAGCTCGTTCATACTTAAGACCTGCTTTGTAAGCATCTGTAATAGCTACTGTTTCAACCTTCTTAGTCTCATCGTTAAGGACTACATGGTCTCTTGCACTAAGGGTTGCGGACTTACTTGGAACAAAGGTAAATGAGACCCATAAGCCAGTCCTGCATACGGGTGTGCCATCCCTATGCGCACCTGCAACTGCAATACCACCCTTCTTATACTCTAGAACTTCTTGCATACGTTCTTAAACTCTTCTGTAGTAGTAGGTATCTCAACTCCCATTTCCTTGGTATTTCTGGTTACCCACATTCTTCTTGCGTACTGGCAGTGGTATGATCATTTACTCCACCTAAGGAATATATCTTTGCCATCTGCTTCCTTTGTCTTGTTTATATCATAGTTAGCAACTATCTTAAGGTAGTTAGGTACATTCTTTTCAGTGAGATAGTCATCAAGAGGATAATAACTCCTTCCTTTAACTTTTCGTACTTAGCAAGGTTAGGTGCGCCTCCAAGTATCACGTCAGGATGAGTCGCCTGACTGTGAGGAGATTAAGCTTTCCTCATACTCATCTCTTCCTGCTGTCACAAAGTTAATGTGAATTCCTGTCTTTCCTCCAGAACTTTGTAAGTCATTGGTAGCAAATCTGTACATTGAGGCATCTCATAGTAAATGCGGAAGTTCAAACACCCTCTTTCACTACAGGATAGTACCTCCATCGTTAAGCTACTCTGATGCACTTCCGCCGTGCTTCCGAAGCCTTTCCTGCAACTTCCTGATTTACTGGAGTCACCCTGTGTTCACAGCCTGCAAGCGCTCCTACTGTAGAACCTGGTGAAAGTCCCAGAGCCACTCTTAAGCCCCTTCATTCTTCTTCCTCCTTTCAATGTGTGTATTTTCCATCACTTTGCAGCTTTAACATTTCGCATTTTTCCTGAAATAACCAACATCATTTTTTGCGAAAACTATACTCAGAAATTTATATGGGTTTAATATGCTTTTACATTGATTATACTTAAAATAGTATCAACATCTTGACAAGGCATTTTGGGTGATGACATAAAACACAAGAATTGGTCATTTGTTCATTTTGTTTTATTTTGTGAAATTATAGTAACAGATATATTTGTCTCTGATCTGACATTGTGCATAGCATAATGCCATAAACAGCAAAATCCCTTCTGCAAGATCTGCCTGCTAGGATTTGTCATTATATTTATTCTATTTTGCCATCTTTTCTCTATGTTCTTTCTGTAGTCTATAGTAGAAATCCTTATAGCCTTGGTGATGAAGTTATACTCCCTCATCTGCTCGGTATTCTGTTAAAGTCATCAAACCTTATATCAGCTCTCGCAAGGCTGCTTAAAAGCCTGTGATGATATTCTTGTACTCATTGGGAAGTAATGGCTCCGTCCTCAGAAGTATTTGCCTTGTATGCGTTCTTAAGTCCTCCCCATGCGCTCCTATCCTCAGTCACGTCATCCTTTAATCTCGAAAGTCTGCTCTGTGATATCAAACACATTCTTAGCTGAGGTATTGGTAAAACACTATCTCCTTCCCAAAGCCTGTAGAAGTTCTTATAAAATGCAGTTCCTGTGTCCGTTCTTTTCTGGTAATAATCAGGTAAAAAGGTGCAAAGGCAATGGCTACAACACTCACTCCTTAAACTTCTTATATTCAGCATCAAGTTGGTATTTTACGACTTCATAATGAAGCTTAATGTTGTATTCAAGCGGGTAGTCCAAGCTAGAGGCTCTCCATCTCCAGAATGAGTAATGTAACTACTTCGTCTAGCCCATGAATATAGGCAGACTTCCTTAAAGCCAAAGATTCACGAGAGTCAATGAGTTATCTCTCTGTGGTCTTTTGTATATACTGTAGACGTATCTTTTATCTCTTCGCTGCTTATCCTATATCTGACATTCTCATCGGCAGCCCCTCCTCTGTACGTGCCTTTTCGACCTCGCTCTGAGGCTCATTTTGCAAAGCGTTTTCTTCCTTCTGCCTTTTCTCAGCCTTTTCTTTTTCCTTTTCGAGCTTCTCTCCAAATGCCTTTCCTTACTGCCCTGTTCTTTTGAGTCATTTTGCAGTAAGCATCGATGCCAAATCAAATCACTACTCCGACAACATCGCGGCAAAGCCCAAAACCATGTCCTCGAGTACATAATTCCGGTTACAAGGGTAGCTAGGTAAACAAATACTATGCCGTACAAATACTTCTTGGTAGTGAAAATCAGCCATAGAGCATAATCAATCATTCTCGACTTTTTCCTTTAGCGCTTAGCCATTAAACATCTCCATTAAAAAGTTATTCCTCTTTTTGTCCTGTAAAACTGCCCTCCGGCTATGATAAAAGCTCCACATACGGCAGAAACCACAACCATAACTATACCAAGTGAAATATTACTATTCCTATAAAATGTCATCTTCCTATGACCTCTCCATCAGCTGTTTTTCAAATTCTGACATTTTTCTCTCTCCTTTTTCAGTGATAGACTATGTTCTAATACTACCATATTTATCAGATAAAGTCAGATATCAAACTTGAATTTTTATCTCATAATGGGTATAATTCTTGTAGTATGCACAAAACATCAAAATCAATGTGTTATCACATGGAAAAGAGGTTTTATGAAAGGATAGTAAATACAAATATTGGAGAGGTTTCGATAAACCAGAGACGTTATCACAAAGCTATGCAGGGTTCAGCTGCCATCAGTGTTTCATTATAGTTGGTATGGTATCATCAGTATGATTAGCGATCTTGCTACCTGTAGAGATAACCTTAGCAAGGGTGTTGAAATTACTATTGAAAATAACGAAAGTTACTGCTGAGCTCCATGGTAGCTTTGACTGCAGTAAGTATTTCTGCTGTTGCTGACAACCCTAGTGACAAATGTTAAATAAAGGTTGAAGGATTTACCGGAATGAAAAGTTAAGAACATCTTCATTATATGTTGAAGGTGTAGAGTCGTAGACTAGGAGGATGACAAGTGGCAATATCCAGATTAGATGCACCATTTAAAAAGAAACGTTCCCTAGCAGGTGCTGCAGGACTTGAGTCTCAAAGAGAGATTAATCAGGCTGAAATGTATTCCCTGTTCCTGACGGAATACCGGTGCCAACATAATGCCCTTACAGCTATGTCTGCTGTAAAAGGCCGTAATTATGGTGAGAGCATCCTACCATTGAAAGTATCGCAAAAGGCGCTATGTCAAGCGGTTCCCTAAGAGGGCAGAGAGGTAACTCAGTGTTATTCTTTCCACAGCTTTTGAAAGAAAGCTTTTGCAAGGAGATTGCTGCTATGCTGACAATGTAAATGTATCGGTTCTTGCTTCTGCATTTGACTTAAAAAGCATCGAAACAGCCTATAAAGCATTAATGAAGCCAAAGGAAAATTTATACTCGGTTGCTAAAAATTGGCGTGATGAAATATGACTTGAAGGCACAACAGACGATATAGCTAATTCTTTGGTAGAATCCTTTTCATATGGAAAAAGTTCTTGCTTCTACCCTGAACTGCTTCCTGTCCTTAAGCGAACGTTGTGAATTCGAGCGGTGCAGGCGTATAGAAATTGCCTTAAGGGTGCTTATGATGTTATCTCCTTGGTAGTAGTTCCACTTGCCGGGCAACCCAGCAACTACAACTACACAAGTTTCATCAGGAGAGATCCGAATCACTGATATCGAAACCGCCGACATTGGTTTGGTTACTGTACAGAATTCATTATAATGGAAAAAGGTTTACTGCGAAGGATGAGGTGATTTTAACGCTATCTCGAGGACTTGGAGACTGTCGATTAGTGGTGGCAGATGATGAGATGGTTAAGGTTCACGTACGCACTAGCTGACCCGGGACTTGCTGTCCGAAGGCTCTGACCTACGGACGACTTACGGTATGAATAGACGAACTGCTGTCGAGACACCACGAAAGGATTGTTGAGAGTGCTACCCAGATAGCAAACAGAGAGAGAGGCTGAGAGAGCAAAAGGCTGCAAACGAGACGCAGAAAAGACGGCTTTATAGCTGTATCAGCTGGTTCAGGTCTCAGTGGCAGGCTCAGGGGCTTGGGTTGACTTTGATTGCATGAAGGCGGACAGACCAATGAATCCAAGCGCAGATGATGTCTTAAATGCAATTGATGAGTGAAATGCTGAGGCTATCTTCATCCTGCCCTAATAACAGGAGACATCATCACAGCACGCAAAGTCAGGCTAAGGAGCTTACAGGGGATAAGAACATAATTGTTATCCCAAATGAACACGTGCCTCCAGGGTACCATCAGCTGTTATAAAGTGTATGTATTGACGGTGATGTAGAGGAAAATACCGAAAAAGAGACTGATGCCCTGCAGTACACACAAAGTCAGGAGAGGTTACATGCCGCGGTCCGCGATACAGCAATTGACGGTAAATCCATCAGCGGAGCAGCATCACGGGTATGGGTGATGAGGCATAATCTCCGTATGTGTTGATTCGAGTTGACGGGGCTGTGACGGATGACTTGACCACCTTAGCGGGCAGATTTCCGGCGTTATCAGCCCTTTACGCAAATGATGTGGGTGAATCTGCGCCGCGCACTCTCTGAGAAAGGTTGCGAGGCATTTGCAAAGGACTTGACGTTGAGGTACGTTTGGCGGGCGTACCTGCATGCCACTATCTGCTTTCGGTAGCAGGTAATTTTAGTGGAGTTTTACTTTGCTGTATTTACATGATGCAGGTGCCAAGATATTAGATTCTCTTGCAATCAAGCTTTCACCGTATGCTTTTGACCTTGCATTATTACATTTGAAATATTGTATATTCTGTTTTAAGAATAGACTTCATATCTGCCACAGGCTTTTATGAAAGCTCTTTTTGATCAAATATTAGCGACTTGGTACTGCAAAGACCTAGTTCCACAAACCCAGATTTTCAAAACTTGCTCCTCTTACCCTAATATTTTCAAACTCATCTACCTTATCAGTCTTCTCCCAAGGAAGGTCATGTCAGCGGATTCTTCCCGTGTCCATAGCGACTGTTCACTCTGTATATGGGTCTTCTAAAGGAATCAACAGCATCTTGATTTATCCCTGCAGGTTGAAGGTCGTCTTTTCTTACAGCCACAGCTTCTCACCCACTGTCCCTGTACCACGTCATCCACAAGAACTAAGTAGGCTCTGCACACAATAGCGTGAAAGCTGGTTCTCCTTGTCTGTATCCTGCTTCAACTATATTCTTGGCACATGTCTTGCCACGTGAGCTGCTTCTGTATCTACCTTGGTGGCATCCTTCCCAGAAGAAACTGCCACTATACCTTGCAGCACCACCGTAGGTATCTACTATTATCTTTCTTCCATATAGTCCTGCATCTCCGTGAGGTCCTCCTGTGCAAACGTCCTGTCGGATTGATATATATCTTGGTGTGCTCGTCTACCAGTGACTTATCTACAACCTTATCTATTACTTCTGCACGGATGTCTTTTCGGTTATCTGGCTAACCTCTTCGTCGTGCTGGCTGGATACGACTTGTTGCTTCAAGCCCTTACGGGCTTGTCGTTCTCATCATATTCCACAGATACCACCAATAACGCCGTCCGAGGTGCTTAGATATGGAAGGTACCATTCTTTCTTACTTCCGTAAGCCTTCTGGTAAGCTTATGCGCCAAAGAAATTCACATAAAGGCATGCTCATCACCTTCATTTGGGCTTGTAGCCAAACATCATCCCTGATCTCCCGCTCCTGCTCTTGAAAGCTCAGACTCTGTCATCCTGCTCACGTGCCTCTTGCCTTATCAGCATATGGCTATATCGGGTGACTGACCGTCTATTGCCACAAGTACCGCACAGGTCTCGCCATCAAAGCCTTCGCCCGGATCATCATAGCCCTATCTCTTTGATAGTATCTGCCACGAAAATCGCCCGCCAGTCCACCTTAGCATTGGTGGTTATCTCTCCCGTAATAAGCACAAAACCTGTACAGGTACGTCTCGCAAGCAACCACGACTCATAAGATCCCGCAATGCAGGCATCAACATATCTGAAATAGCATCACAAATTTTATCAGGATGTCCTTCTGTAACTGATTCTGAAGTAAAAATAAACATCATTATTTCTCACTAAACACTATATTTACTGTAAAAATAATTTTTCATAAAAGAAAAGGCTATCTTTCGATAACCCTCTTATTCTAATTAACCTCATGGACTTGACAAAATAATCAAACCTCTTATTGCTCAAGTAAAACTTCGCTCAGGTTGGCACCTTCCCATCTCAGCTTCCGTAGCTTCACAAACCTTCACTCTCGCCACTCAATAAGAGAATATCTTTAAAAATAAACACAACATAAATCACATTCTGTCAACAGACAATTCTGCATTTCCTCAAAATAATCTCCTCTTCCAAAACTTCAATGCAGATCTAAAGCTCTAGCACATTCCAACCCTCACAACCTGAGAAAGTTTTCTAAATTGTGAACCACTTCCCACAATATTGGCCCTCTTACAGGCGGCATCCATAGTCATAGCCTCTGCGTATAGCATAAAAGTCTATATAACTTAACCGGCTTTTCACGTCATCTGGCTTAACATGATTACCTCATATTCACGATCCAAGCTCTTTGATGTCTGCCTTCTTATATCGGTTTCGGCAAAGTTCTTTAGATTTTCACTGTATAGGCCTCATTTGGCAAGAATCTTATATGTATCATTTTATTTGCCAAGAGCCTCTTTTTAGCTACCAGGACCAGCTCCGGACGGATAAGCCTCTTACATCTATCTCTTTCATTTTCCCTCTGTTATCAGCCTTCTTTAGACCAACAGGCGCGGTATAGGCAATACTATAATTGATACAACTACAGAATGTCTGACCATTTATTCCAGGACCGCCTGCTGAGTGCCTCTATTCCTTTGGTGCATCGCACTGTTTGACACCTCTTTGAGCACAAGGTTGTGTGCAAGGCGGCACCAACAGACATACCAGAACAGTGATGGCATCAGATGAACCTGTTCCTGCCAGTACGAAAGCTGTCTAAGCGAAGCTCACCCAGAAAGACAATAGAAGCCTACACATACATTGAAGGATGTTTAAGTGTCTGTGCGTGGGCGTTGGTCCATATTCTACAAAGGCAAATTACTTGTCGCAATGTTGTAGATAAAGCTATAACGAGGAAAATACCGCCGATTACTGAAATAAGTCTGAAATCCTTTAGGGGATGATATCTCTAACTGAGCCAGCAAAGCACATTCTGCTCTTCTGGGCGATAAATCCGATAGGATACCAACAGCTATAGATGCAATCACTGGTGCATCGGATGTTTGAGGTCCTTTTTCACTGAAAGCAAAGTGAAGGGACTACTAAAAATAGCACCGAGATTCTGCCACAACTATAGGGAGTGCGTATCCGCTTTCTTTCTTAGCTATATAAGCTCTTCCAAGTGAAGACCTTCTTGGAAAGAAGGCTCCTGTAGCTAGCCACCTGCTACAAGCCCATAAGCCTAAGTAGGCTGATATCGCCTCGCTGACATTCAAGTACCATACAGGGCGGCGTGAGGGAATAGCAGGCATATACCATCTGTGTTGCAGGGAAGAATCTGAGTGCGGAAGAAGACCTGCTGTTGGGCGATACTCCCTGGTGAGTAATGAGATAACAGAGCTCCACTATAATTCCCATACCCTCAGGCCTTACATACTGAACTACCTCTGCGCTGTGAAAATGCATAGCACCGGCTGTATCTCTGATAAAGCAGGCTATACAAAAACATATGTTTTTAGGATTGCCCAAGAGTGACAGAAGTGCTGCACCCAATCCTGCGATTATTCCCAGAGTGAATAATCCTTTTTAATACTAGAAGAACTCCATACTAAAATCCCCTTTGATAAAATTTTATACATTTTGAATTGTTTTTAGAAATGTATATTTCTAATAAAATTGTACCTTCCCAGTGAATTTTGTCCAATTTTGTTGCTATTGTTTTTATCAAATCAATCAATCTTTTTATTTAATTTTTCTATAAGTTTAATTTTAAATCTCCATCTTTTATCCAGCCCATTTTCCAGAATTTTTGCAAAATATAAAGACTTAATACAGCCGGCAGTAGAAAATGAACCACCACAATGCCTGTATAGATTGCAAATGCAGATGCTCCTGCCTCACCTAGCAGTAATCGTACCTATCTGTCCTACCAGTCCGCTGGTTCCCATCCTGAGACCCAAGAGGTATGTTCTCCATTTTAAAATCGTAGTGTAATGGGTCCTGTAATGGCAGATGCGGTGTAGGTGGAATCCATATTTTTCAGTTCTTAAGAATATTCGGTATTTGTAGCATAGAAAGTACCAAGTCCTGAGCAAACAGTCCGCTCCAGCCGTTTTCATAAAAGCTCATCACAAAGACCTATCATCTGAGCACTACAGCCGGCTGTTCTTTGCACCGTCTCAAGACCTGCAAGAGAAAGCATCATGCAAAAGTCTTTGCAGAAAGCTTATCGGGGAAGGTTAGGACTGCCAGGCAATCACTGATATTACTATTCCCATCAGAATGGCTGAAGAGGTTGCAAACATATTGGTTTTACCGAAAGTAGCTCATCAGATTATTTGTCATCACGAGGCCTAAAGAGTGCCTATACTAACTCCTGATATTATGGTTACGGCAGGGGTAACTATTATGTCTACCTTTGTTTCCTTGGATACAACCTTTCCGAGTTCTACGCTGTCAGGCTGCAATCGAGGCACCAGCAGCAGGCACTCCAAAGCTGATTGCCACGTAACCTACAATGAGTGATGAAAACACCACCATGATCAGAAGACCTTAGAAGCCATCGCAATTGCCGCAGCTATGGCGGGTCCGGTCATTTCCTTGGCTATAGGCCATATGGTCTCCGAAAGAATGGTATCAAACTTTTAAGCCGATTGTGTCTAGTATCGTTCCTATCAAAGTGATGCAAAAGACCTGGCATCGAGCCTACGAACATCAATTCCATAACGCTTGACGAGTTTCAACAGTACTAGCTAGAAAATCTTGCACAGAACTGCTGCGCATTTCTTTCTCCTTTTCAGACTCCCGGCCTATACGAAAGTGAGTGTCAACGATATACGGCACTTTACATTCACTAGGAAGTTGTTTATTAGTTTTCTGACTTGAGAATAGTACGTCAAAAGAGAGTCCAGTATTCTACTTATGATTTGTGTTTATATATATAAATACAGGTTTATCTTTTAATATTTCTTTTCTGTATACTTCATCGACCTCTTCACCCTCATCCTTAAGAATAGTCATCATTTTCTCAAGCTCAGACAAAGGTCTTTGGATGGATATATAATGGTCTTTTACAAGCATCAGATATTCATAGGGTCTGAGTCCTTGTAGTTCTCTCCCTGTAAGTCTTGCTTGCTGAGGTCTGCACGAACTATCTCTGCAAGATGGCAGGCAGGCATCTCAAGCCCATCATAGTTGCTCATCGCTTGGGTCATAATCTATCCAGTACTCAGATGGTGCTGTCTCTGCTGTGATGAAGCGAGGCATAGACTGTAGCCGTTGTTCGCCTTTCTTTCAGCAAAGTTGGGCTTTTATCCCCTGATAATATAACTCCTGTCCAAAACTCTACAAATGAATATTTAGACAAATCGTGCGCCAAGCCCCTGACTGAAACCCCAACTAAGCAATGCTTTTCTAACCAGTGACCTGTGCTTTCCTGCTGATAATGCCCAAATAATCTGCAAAAAGTTCTTTTCACCTCTTACCTCGGATATCTCATTTCAAAGTGTTCGCCGTCAAATTTACCTGCCATCATACCATTTATCATAGTTAGTCTTGGCGGTCTGTGGCCTATATCACAGCTGTAATTATAGGCAGATTAAGTCCATCAAGAGCTGTCTTTACTGATTCATTGAAGTCTGTTTCATACTCCTTCGTAAAAAGCAAAGGTCTTCAAATAAAAATCCCATAGCTCCCTCAAACCATCCCTTCCTTTCAGCTGCCAAAGTGCATTGAAGTCTGGCGAGTGAAGCGCAAGCTCTCCAGATACCAGATTATACCTTCTTCCTTATATTTCCTTACAAAGTCAACAGTCCTGTCATGCACTGAGTGCTATAAAGCATAATCAGCACATCAAGACAGCCTCCAAGCAGCCTGCCGCTAAAACTCTCAGCTTTATTCAAAGAAGCAAACTCATAATTTACCTTCTCTGTGAGATTGTAGCCCTCAAAGCCTGTTATCTTCTTTACATATTCATTTTCATATAGGTCCGAATTCCTTTTTGTGCAATGTCATTTCCTCTAATATCCTCAGATTATTTCTAACTGCCTCATGTATGAGAGACATCATAGTCGCCGATATTTTCCCCGAATAAACAGTAGCCATATCATAGAATAGTAGTAATAGGATATATAAGTCCTGTATTGTCAGAATACCCTGTATCCACTTAGGATTAGCCTTTATCTTATCATAGTCAAGGGTATTTAAGCATCTCCATAAGGAAGTCGCTGCATACTTGTTGAGACAATGTACTTTACATCTTTATTTTCTATAAGAGAGAAATTCCTCAGCACGAATCTTCCCTGTAGCGCTTCTTCCTTGTAGCATTTCCTCACATTATCAGTCTCTATAAGCTCATACCCTCTCTCGAGAGATTGAGCCTTACACTTTTCAAGCCTTGTGAGGTCTGCCTGTTCCAGTAAAAGCCTGCGGACGGTGCAGTCACTCCTATCATATCATCTTTTTCAAAAATTTGGAATATTCATATATTTCTCCTATAAATATGGTTTACTTATTCTAACTAAAATGATACCATATATTATATAATTTTAACACAGGTAGCGAGGTCAAAAATGATTAATTTTAGTACTGATCTTTATCAAACTTATATAGTTAACAGAAAACGCTATATCCCCGATGAAGTAATATCGTTAACAAATGATACCATTTACTATGTATCTGACGAGCTCATAGTCACTGGCTGGAGAGCCATCAGGTCCCGTCCTGACATCTCAGGGGGATTTTTCTGCCTATTATCCAAAAGCTCGGCATAAAGGTAAGTAAGCTCTTTGATGGTGAAGGTAAACTTCTTTACTGGTACAACGACATATCTGAGCTAAGCTTTAATGGGGCAAATATCAACTTTACCGATTTGCTCATTGATTTAGTTATTTACCCTGATAACAGCATAAGAATCCTTGATTTAGACGAATTTGCCGAGGCAGTAGAGAAAAACTACATAACAAAAGAGCAGGAGGTGAGAGCTCTTAACAGCTTCCACGCCCTGCTCGATTATATCTACAATGATGAATACTCCTTACTTCAGGAGCCTATATATGCACTTGAAGAATATCTCAGCTCTCTATCTTACTGATTCTTCTTATATGCCTTTCCTCATTGGAAAATGGCGTATTTAAGAAGGTATCAACTATCTTTAGAGCAAGTCCTACGCCAACTACCCTGCCTCCAAGTGCAAGGATGTTGGCATCATTATGCTCTCTGGTAGCTTCTGCTGAAAAACAATCACTACAAAGGGCACATCTGATGCCCTTTATTTTGTTGGCTGTGATGGATATGCCTATACCGGTTCCACAGATTAGTATTCCTCTTTCATACTTCCCTGCTGCTACAGCCTCTGCCACAGCCTTACCATAGTCAGTATAGTCACAGGAAGCCTCAGACAAACCAAAGTCTTCAAATCCAATGCCATTTTTAATAAGATGCTTAATAATCTCCTGCTTTAGTTCAAACCCGCCGTGGTCACATCCAATAGCTATTACTTTGTTCTCCATAATCATTTCCCCATTTCATCAAGTTTGTATATAGTTTTTTTAATCAACCTTAGAAGTTCATTATAGCACTCCTCATAATCTACAAGAGTACCGCCATAGGGTCTTTAACCTCCCCTTCTTCGCCGTTAAACTCCTTTATTGAAAATATATCGTTTTCAATCTCGTATTTATCTATAGCCTGTTTCTTTTGTTTGTCAGTCATCGTAAGAATGAGTGCATTTTCAGTTATGTCATCCTTTGTAGCTCCTTTGAAAACTCCACCGCACAGGTAAGACCGTGATTCTCAAGCACTGAAACAGCCTTTTTCGTTAACAGGCTCTGAAAAAGTACAACAAGCCCTCTTGATATGAGCGGGAATATTCTCATTCTCAGTCAGGCTTTTATATATGGTCTCAGCCATCGGCCCTTTTGAATGATTTCCCTCACACACAAATATAATTCTATCGTACACAGTTACCTCCTGTACAAGCCAAAAGATGTTGGTAAAAAGTATAGAATCTCTTTACCCTTATATCATAATGATATTATATCCCGCAGATTTATGCAACCTGTTCATAATGGCAAAGCCAAGCTTATTCTCATCAAATCCCTCTGAGAAAATGACTTCTGCGCCAACATCATCAAACCTCCTAAGAGCGTCAAAAAGATTGTGCGCAATGCTTTCTCCATCTTCTCTGCGCCTACGGATATAACCACATCAGCCTTATAATACATCTTTGTTTCATCAGTTGCAAGTACAGCAGTTTTCTTTCCCGCAGACTTTGCTATTTCCTCATTTATTCTCTCTACTACACTTTCAGGCTTACCCTTGTATATGGTCATCCTGCCCTTTGGCGCATAATGCCTGTATTTCATCCCTGGTGCCTTAGGCTTTAAGTCCTTATCAGGGCTAAGACTCTTAACCACTTCATCAATCTCTACCCTGCCTACTAGCTAGTGAGCATTTCCTCAGTAATGAGAGCCCGGTCTAAGTATTACAGGTACATCTCCTGTTACATCTACAATTGTAGACTCAAGGCCTCATGTCTACCGCCCCTCCGTCAATTGCCAGGTCTCGTCTTGCCATCAAGGTCATAGAGTACATCAGGAGCCTTAGTGGGCTTGGCCTTCCGGATGGTGGCGCTCAGGCGGCAATAGGGCACACCGGAAGCCTTTATAAGCTCTCTTGCTATCTTATTTGAAGGCATCCTACTGCAACACTCTCTAGCCCCCTGTGGTCCTGAAAAGGTACGATGTCACTCTTTTTAAAGCACCATGGTAAGAGGCCGGGCCCAGAATTCCTCAGCAAGAATAATGGCGGTCTTTGGTATTTCCTATACTCTTTATTTCCATCAAATTCACTAATATGCAGGATAAGTGGATTGTCGAAGGCCTTCCCTTGCCTCATATATCTTTGGAACTGCGTTTTCATCAAGGCCGTTAGCATCCCAAGGCCGTACACAGTTTCTCCGTAGGAAAGGCCAGTAGCGCCTCTTTTTATAATATCAGCGATCTTCTTTATACCTTCCTTTATATCTTTTCCTTCCCTTAAATCCACATATTCAGTCTTCATATCATTACCTCGCGTTTGCGGGCTCCATGTTTATCTTCTTTCCTTTGATCTTCGCATTCTTCATAGCATGGAGGACTTCCTTGCCACTTTCTGCAGGGACTTCTACAAAGGTGTACTTGTGTCATACATCTGGTTTCTCCTACAAAGCTTGCCTGGGATGCCTGATTCGCCGGCTATTGCGCCAAGAGTGTCACGAGGCTTAACCCTGTCTTTCTTACCAATATTGATGAAGAGGTCTTACCACTGCCATCTCGCTGCGCCATTAAACTCTACATCCATCTCGGAAAGCCTCATCACTGCCACTCTCCTTAGAGGAAAGATAAAAGCTGTAAGAGTGTACCACATCAAGAGAGGTGAAGTCTTCTTCATTTACCTTCTGCCTCGATAAGCTCTGTCATCTTGGTTAAGTCTTCATTCTCAATAATCTCTGAAAGCTCGCTAAAGGGCTGTCCACCCTCGTATTGGTAACATCATCAAGGGATGGCACAGGCTTAAGCCTAATCTTTGTATGGCAGTAACGCTGAATCTCCTTAAGCTTGTATACCTCTTTACCACTGACAAATGATAGGGCAAGACCTGATTTACCGCTCTTCCGGTTCTTCTATTCTATGTACATAGTATTCGTCATCCTGTAGCAATCGTAGTTGATAACAGGTCAACTCCTTTACATCAAGCCCTCTTGCCGCCACATCAGTAGCTGCTAAGGATTTCGGTCTTTCCATTACGGAAGTTTCCCATTACCCTGTCCCTCTGCTGCTGCTTAAGGTCTCCGTGAAGTCCCTCTGCAAAGTAGCCTCTGCCCTGAGAGTTCACCTACAACCTCTTCTACCTTCTTCTTGGTATTGCAGAATACTATGCCTAACTCAGGATTGTAGATATCAAGAAGTCTTGAAAGAATCTCATCCTTATAGTTTCTTCTTACTTCAAAGTAATACTGCTCTCATGTTCTCAACTATAAGCTCTTTTTTTAGCTATCTTTATATTCTGTGCCTTTTTCTGATACTTCCTTGTGATGTCAAGGATTGGCTTTGGCATGGTAGCTGAAAAAAGCAAGGTCTGTCTATCTTCAGGCACTTCTGCAAGTATGGTCTCTATATCATCCCTAAAGCCCATATCAAGCATTTCATCTGCTTCATCCAGAACCATAATCTTAACCTGGTCAAACTTCACTGTTTTCCTGCGCATGTGGTCCATTACACGGCCAGGAGTTCCAACTATAATCTGTGCTCCCTGCTTTAAGGACTTTATCTGCTTAACTATATCCTGTCCGCCATATACAGGCACCAGCTGATGCCATGCATATATCTGGATAACTTTCTTGTTTCTCCGCTTACACCGAAGTAGCAAGTTCTCTGGTAGGACAAAGTACTACGGCCTGTAAATGCTTATTGCTCGAGTCAATATTATTTAAGATAGGTATAGAAAATGCTGCTGTCTTTCCTGTTCCTGTCTGCGCCTGGCCTAAGATATCCTTTCCTGTGATAGCTACAGGTATGGCCTCAGTCTGGATGGAGTTTGCCTCCTCGTAGCCAAAGCTCCTTTACAGCCTTTAATATACGCTCATCAAGTTCCATTTCATTAAACTTCAAATTATAATTCCACCTTTCATATAAAAAGACATCTCCGTAAGAGATGCCGGTAACTGGTAGATTATAGCATAGAGGGGGGATTTTTGTCAAATTTATGAGATATCCGGTCTGCACATCCGATCAAGCAGTGTCAAGCTTAACTGTTTACAAAGCATTTAATACGTCCACTTAACTGTTTACATCTATTAAACATAAATCTAAAAACCAAGTATCCCTAGCGTGACCAACTTCCACATATTATAAGGAATATAACTGTATCCATAACCCATATACCATTTTTCAATATCACTGATGCATATTTTACCCTACATGATATTGGATTAGTATACGCAAAGGAAATCAGGTATTTTTAACTATACTTCCTGATAAAAACAAAAATCCATAGCTTATAATATTTACAAATGAACAACCTTGGTGAACTATAAGGGTTACAGAAACAGTACATACGATAATCCTGATGATTCCTATGCAGACAAGAATTACTATGTACAGATACTCCAGCCTGAATAAATTATCAATGCCATATCATTGCTACAACCATTGTTATAATGGCCTTTATCACATTTATACTAAACCACACTATAGTTTTAACTGTAACTATTTGTGCTATGGAATAAGGCTTTGATCATAATATTCTGCAAAGTTCCAAGCGCTTTTTCGGTAGATATGCACATAGAGCCTCTGATATAACACTGCTTGCAAGTATCCAGAGAATGTAACCAAATACCTTTTTCTGTAGTATTTCCTTCTGTATTTATTACAATAATCAGTACAAAGAAATCCGTAATGAGCCCTACTATATAATCCGGATAATAGCTTATCGCCTCAGTAAGGGTCTTTCTAAAATTCTGCTTTAATTAGATTCATCTAATGCCTCCATAACTTTTTCTTCCATATTTTCTTTTTCTTTACTATCTCTACTATATCTTCATCTTGAAAGCTCTCATAAACTTCGAGAAATTTCCTTCAACAAATTCTTCTACTATCTTACCATCTTTAACATAAGATACTATATATCCTGAAGCTTCCTCTTCTATTATGTCTGAAAACACCTTGACACTTCCATCTTTTTAGTATCAAAACTCTGCCATTTAGCTTCTGTACTACTTCCATCTGATGTGGTAGTAATGTACTGCCATTTTCTTTTTCATTTACCAATTGGTTTAACTTATCTATAACTGCATTCTTACCCTCTATATCGAGCCCCCAATGTTGGTTCGTCTAAGAGTAATAGCTTTTTGAGTGACTGCATAAGAGCAATTATAAGAGCCAACTTTTGCTGCATTCCTTGAATATTCTCCAACAGGCTTATTAATGGCTTCTCTTAATTCAAAGTCATCTATGTATTTTTCTATCTCAGGGCTTTTACTGTCTATCTTAGACAATCCTGCAAAATACTCTATGTTCTGCACGCCTGTTAAGTAATCATATACATTGAGCTGGATTCAAGCAGGGCGCTTACATGATTGAAATATTCACTATTTTTACATTTATCTATTTTTCTTATCATCAAGCATTATCTCTCCTGAATCCGGTCGTATCATTTTTAATATACAATTTATAATAGTCGTCTTCCCGCACCATTATTGCCTAAAAGGCAAACTATTTCTCCTGGATTCACTTCAAGGACACATCTTTTAAAACAGACTTGTCCCTGAAAGATTTTTCGTAAATTAGTTATTTTTAGCATTTATTAACTCCTTTATTATTGGGATTTCATTATCGTAAAAACAGCTGTTTATCACATCTAAAAACCATTTAAATTATTTCTGTATTGTATCATGTTCTCCAAAATAATAATAGACCACTAAGGTTTACAAAAAAAGTTAGAAAAATGTAAACCCTAATGGTCTATTTTTATGAGTTTTGATACCCTTATTTAGCTTTTCTTTCTTTTTGGCTTCTAACAGCATATATGCGCCAAAGAGCAGAGAGTATGGATAGCCTAACCAAAACTTACATTTACTCTACCTCCGGTTACCGGAGAGTCTTTGAAGCGATTGTAAATAGTTTACCGTCCACAAGCAACTTACCATTCTTAAGTATTTTACCGTTCTTAAGTATGTTACTGCTCTTAGGACTTTACCGCGGTAAATCAAGACACCTGCTTTATTACCGTAAAGCGGAACACCCTGTTCATCATATAACAGAATCTCAAAACCCTGGTCTTGACCCACGCCAAATGCACGTGTTTTTGTTTAGTTTTTCACTTCTTGAAGTGGCTCCATTTCAAAAGTCTCTTAGCAATCCTGTATCTGGATCAATTATTCCTGCTCCACCCTTTCCTGCAAGCACTTACAGAAACATTTTTCCTTTACAGGGCTGTGAAGCTTGTCCGCTAATATTGCCTGATTCTGCATATGCTGCCTCTTTTTACCTGACTCAGGGAAGAGCTTCCTTTTTGCCTGATTCATTAGAGAAGAACCTTTGTTACCGGATTCAGCAGAAGAATTGTCCTTTTTACCAGACTCTGTAAAAGCTCCGTCTTTCTTATCAGAGACCTTATCAGTGCTTTCTTTCTTACCGGATTCTTTACTGGAATCCTTTTCCAGACTTTCTTTCTTATCAGGATCCTTATTAGATTCTTTACCGGATTCCTTTTTAGAGCTTTCTTTCTTCGCTGGTTTGGAATCTGAGTTCTTCGTATCCTTCTCTTTGTCAGAAGCTTCCTTCTTCTTTGTGTCTTTATCAGTATTTTCCTTTTCTGTCTCTTTCTTTTCTGCCTCTTCTTTCTCTGCCTCTTCTTTCTCTGCCTCGTCCTTATCAGTAGCTTCTTCTTTTGTTTTGTCCGTTATCTCAACGGAATTTTTCTTGTTCTGAGGACTTTCAGCTGTTTCATCAGGAGCTACGTCCTTTTTGCCATCAGAACCAGAATCTATTGTGCCCTCCTTTGTACCATCAGCACCGTTTCCTGCCTCATCCGTCTTGCCAATATCTTTCTTACCCGTATCTGCCTTTCCTTCTTGAGACTTCTTATTCTCGTTCTTGTTTTCTGTCTTACTTTCTAAGTTTTCTTGTTCTCAGTCTTACCATCTGAGGCTTCTTATTTTCAGTCTTGCTTTCTGTAGATTTCTTCTCTGACTTACTTTCTGAAGCCTTCTTATTTTTCAGTCTTGCTCTCTGAGGTCTTGCTCTCTGAGGTCTTCTTCTCTGAACTGCTCTCTGAAGTCTTCTTCTCTGACTTTCACTCTCTGGAAGTCTTCTTGTTTTCAGTCTTGCTCTCCGTAGACTTCTTCTCTGACTTACTCTCTGAAGTCTTCTTATTTTCTGGCTTGCTCTCCGTAGGGCTTCTTCTCTGACTTGCTCTCCGTAGTCTTCTTCTCTGACTTACTCTCTGAAGTCTTCTTATTTTCTCAGTCTTGCTCTCTGAGGTCTTCTTCTCGAGTTGCTCTCTGAAGTCTTCTTTCCTGACTTACTCTCTGAAGTCTTCTTATTTTCAGTCTTGCTCTCCGTAGACTTCTTCTCTGACTTCTCTCTAGAAGTCTTCTTATTTTCTAGCTTGCTCTCCGTAGGCTTCTTCTCTGACTTGCTCTCCATAGTCTTCTTCTCTGACTTACTCTCTGAAGACTTCTTATTTTCTGGCTTACTTTCTGTAGACTTCTTTTCTGACTTACTCTCTGAAAGTCTTCTTCTCTGATTTTTCTCTGCCTTACCTCTGCCTCGCTCTTCTTGCCCTGTGAAGGCTTTTTCTCTGTGTTGTTATCAGCCACAGTCTTTTTTGCAGGCTTATCTTCTGCTTTCTCATCAGGTATAACCGGTGTATTCACTACAGGCTTAATTATACTTGATATGGTGTTGTACCAGGTAGCAGTTATCTTAAGCGGTTTATCAGGCATAATGATGTCTTCACTTACACCATATTGCTTTCCATTGTCTACTTTCCAGCCTGAGAAATAATAGTCCTTCTTCAAAGGTCTGATAGGTGTAGCCAGACTTCCTACCTCATAAGGAACGCTATACACTGCACTTCCGTTAGCACAGTCTACTGTAAGATAAGGTCTCCACCTTGCGATAAGCTTGGTTCCTGTTACCCTGTCAGGCATAATGAAGGTATCAGATGGCTTGCGGTTTACCGCATTGCCCTGTGAGTCTAAGGTATCCCAGCCTCCAAACTCATAGCCAGGACGAACAAAGATGTCAGGTCTTACAGTTACACTTGTCCCACTTTCGTGGTATTCTGGAGCTATGGTCTCAGCTCCTTCGTAATTTAGGTCATACATAAGCTTACGGGAAGGACCGCTTATAAGGTTAAAGCTAACTGTAGCAGGTTTAGCATCTACTGTAGTTGTAGTTGTAACAGGTACATTTGAATGATAACTACCTGTATTCATAGCTAATTGCATTTTATAATCTACACTAGCATTTACAACTGCCGTATGTGTATTTACACTGGGATCCTCGTCTCCTAGAACAAATGTTATAGTTCCCTTATATAAGTTTTCATTCTCTTTATTTATACCTGTAACAGGTATAACCTTTTTACTGTCTATCGTTACCGTTGCTCCACCTTCTGGTATGCTAGTCCAATATTTACGACTGTCACCGGCTCCTTGGAAAGCACTGGCAGGTCTTATAATAACTTCCATAGTTATAGGCTTTCCAGGCTCAATATCCCCAGATGTGTTAGTTATTGTAGAGTTTACCGTAGGTCTATATCCAACTACAGAACTAGTTATATCGCTTCTGTTTCCACTAGTTTTTGTGTAGCCCCAAGCAATAATATATCCATTCTGTTCTAATTCTGTCAATACATCTTCAGGAACCTTACCTTCTGTTCTCTGCATCTTTTTATCCGGATCATGAAGCTCCGATACAAGCGACATATTACCCTCTCCTGAGGCTCCGGTACCTGTAATTAGATATCCCGGATCAGGTTTAGCAAAATAAATAACACGTAAAGAATCTGATGAATCATATCGTATTTGAATTGGAACTCCACTTTCCATAGGGTCCCTTATCAACTACTTCATATCCCCCACCACTCTTGTTCTTTGTTATTACTCTGTATATTTCTGCATTTTTAACGGTAAAATTACTTGTAATCGTTATAGTCTCTGCAAAAACATTCTGCGAAAAACCGGCGCTAATCAGGCTAACAACTAACATTGCAACAAGTACAAGACTTCAAAGGTAAGCTTTACAGATTTCATAGTTTTTCTCCATTTTTCAGTAAAAATTAACGAGGTTGCGAGTTATATTATATTAAAATGCTTCTTAGATAGATTTTTAGCATTTTTAATTAGCTCTTTCATAATTCTAACTGTATTTTGTTTTATTGTGAAGTTTATAAGAGTTCTTTACAAACAAAAACAGGACTCACACCTAATATCGGCATAAGTCCATTAAATTATAATACGTATAATATATTTATTTTTATCTTAAGCACACTCATTCTCTTAATTACTTAACAAAAGCTAATCCAAGTATTCATAAAACACATCATTCTTAACATCACTTATACTTGTACACAAAAGCTTATTACTTCTCAGCATTTATATAGTTTATCAAACCGCCCTGCTTTATTATCTTCTTTATAAAGTCCGGGAAAGCCTGGCCTGTAAAGCTCTCTCCTGTGGTAAGGTCTTTAATTACACCTGTATCAAAGTCAATCTCTACCTCATCACCATTATTGATTGCTTCTGCGGCCTCCGCACATTCAATGATTGGAAGACCTATATTTATCGCATTTCTGTAGAATATCCTTGCAAAGGTCTTTTCCACCACACAGGCTATGCCTGATGCCTTGATGGCTATAGGTGCGTGTTCCCTGGAAGAGCCACAGCCAAAGTTATCCCCTGCTACCATTATGTCTCCGGACTTTACCTTGTTTACAAAGTCTGCATCTATGTCTATCATACATTTTTTCTGCAAGCTCAGCAGGGTCTGAGGTATTAAGATACCTTGCAGGGAATAATTACATCTGTATCCACGTCATTGCCATGCCCTATGAACATATCCTCTTGCTTCCATAATCCCTCCTATAATCCCAGTTCTTCAGGCGAACTTATTTTACCTGTAATGGCACTTGCAGCAGCCACTGCAGGACTTGCAAGGTAGACCTCACTTTCGGTATGTCCCATACGGCCTACAAAGTTTCTGTTGGTTGTAGATATGGCACGCTCACCTGCAGCAAGCACTCCCATATGTCCTCCAAGACATGGTCCGCAGGTAGGGGTACTTACGATACAGCCAGCCTGTACAAAGGTTGTGATAAGTCCCTCTTTAAGTGCAGTAAGATAGACCTCCTGGGTAGCAGGGATGACAATCGCCCTGATACCGGCGCAATCTTCCCATCCTTCATTACCTCTCTCTGCCACCCTTATATCTGATATCCTTCCGTTGGTACAAGAACCTATGACTACTGGTCTATCTTTACCTCTCCTGTTTCACCTATAGTCCTTGTATTCTCAGGGAGGTGTGGAAATGCTATGGTAGGCTCAAGTTCAGAGAGATTTATTTCAATGACTTCATCATAGAGCGCATCCTCATCAGCCTCATATACCTTGTAAGGCTTTGTTGAATGTTCCTTTATATACTCTAGGGTAAGCTCATCCACAGGGAAGATGCCATTCTTTGCACCTGCTTCTATCGCCATGTTGGCTATGGTAAATCTATCGTCCATAGTCAGGTTCTTCACACCGTCTCCGGTAAACTCCATAGATTTGTAAAGAGCTCCGTCCACTCCTATCTTGCCTATAATGTGAAGGATGACATCCTTGCCGCTAACCCACTTCTTCATCTTGCCTGTAAGCACGAACTTTATGGCTGAAGGCACCTTAAACCATGCCTTGCCAGTCACCATGCCAGCTGCCATATCAGTACTTCCCACACCTGTGGAGAAGGCTCCCAAAGCACCATAGGTACAGGTATGTGAGTCTGCACCTATTATGCAGTCTCCGGCTGCAACCACTCCCTGCTCAGGAAGAAGGGCATGCTCTATCCCCATACAGCCTACCTCAAAGTAGTTGGTTATATCATTGCTTATGGCATAGTCACGCATACATTTGCAGTTTTCTGCCGATTTTATATCCTTATTAGGAGTAAAATGATCCGGAACGAGTGCAATCTTATCCTTGTCAAAAACCTTATTATCCTTAAATTTTGACAATTCTTTGATGGCAACAGGCGCAGTTACATCATTACCAAGCACCATGTCAAGCCCTACTTCTATAAGTTCTCCTGCCTGCACCTTAGGAAGTCCTGCGTGGTCAGCGAGAATCTTCTGAGTCATTGTCATTCCCATAAAATACCCCTTTCTGGTTGTAAGTATTCTTGTATTATAGCAAGACATATAGTATAATAAAAATACATAATAAATATAATTGCTATGAAAAGAAGTTATGTAGTGATACAAGTGTCAAAAAGTATAAAAATTTGAAAGGGGCTTGCTTGCAAGAGAATTTTTATACTTTTGACACCGACATCGTATAATAAAGGCATCAAAAAGGAGACAGCTATGGAAAATAACATGGAGCAGAATCTATCACTTTATCATATATTTAATACAGTTGCAGGGTAGGGAATATCTCCACGCATGACGAAAAGAGTCTCTACATAGCCAGCCTGCCATTAGCAAGGCTGTTACAAAGCATGGCAAAACTTAGAGACCAAGCTCTTTGTAAGAAGCTCAAGGGGAGTTACTCTTACTGACTCAGGAAAAATGCTGTATGAACAGACAAATCTCGCCTTTAAGCACCCTAAAAACAAAGCAGAGGATACCATCAAGAAGAACAAGGAGCTTGGTACAGGAAGCCTTAAAATAGGTGTCTCCACTACCCTGTGAGTATGTGCTATGCCTTATCTTGAGAAGTTTATCAAGCTCTATCCTCATATCAAGATATCCATAAGTCGCCAGTCCACCTACCAGACTCTTAACCTTATACAGAATCACAAAGGTGGACATAGGACTTGTAGGTGAGAGCGAGGCTTGAGAACCTTGTATTTGCGCCTATAGGGGATGGTTGAAGATGGCTTTTGTAGCCACTCCCGATTACCTTAAGAACCTCAAAAAGGCATCCTGAGGTCGCAAACAATCCATTTGAATACGCAAATCTTATGCTCTGACCAGCACAATGTATCCAGGCGTTACATAGATGAGTATATGAGGGGCAACGAGCTATCCACAGGGCAGATGCTTACAGGGCATATCCTGAAGTCAGCGATGGACCTCCTCAGAATTTGCCAAAAATAGGGCTTGGAATAGCCTGTGTCATAACAGACTTTTGTAAAGAAGGAGCTAAGGACGGCGCTTAACTACCATTCCTCTCTCCTCCCAATACAAAAAAGAGAGATAGGATTTACCTATCTCAGAGAATATTCTGCTAATGACGCCCTTGAAGCATTTATTAATTTTTGCAGAAAGATTAGTACTCCTTAACCTTTCTTGGCTGCTTGTACTTCATACTTTTAATCATTCTTTCGGAGGCTCAAAGATTATCTTATAGAGCTCCATTTTTACTAACAATCATTGAATATGTACTTACATTGCTGTCGTATGAGCTAAAAATCCTTGACCTTTATCCTGTCATTGGGATTTATATGCCTTTATAGAATCTGAATTGGTGGGAGCTATAACCTCAGCATTTTCAATATCCACCCTTAGCATCGTCTTTCTCTTTGCATTACCGCTGATTCTGTCAAAATCAATCTGTCCATCCGCATATATGTATTCATATTCAATCTTAAGCCTTGAAAATACAAATATGGTGATGGCAATAGCCACAATCAGAGTGATTATAAGTGCAGGATTGATTAAAACCAAAATAAAGCTAAATACCACAAAGAAAATTAACCCCACTCTGATTCCCTTTATTTTTGCCTGTGTCAAGGCATTTGATGCCCTCTTCCAAATACTGATCGTTCATACTTCATTCTCTATCTAAGTTATAATAATCAATTATACCACATTGTCTATGGCTTGCAATAGGTTGTTTATTACTTTTGCCTTGCAAATCTTCCTCTCATCGTCTATTATATGATGAGGGGCGTAAAAGGTATTTAATACCCTGCGGTATGGGACTTATGGAGTTTCACAGCTCTTAGTTACTGCAAAATGCTTTAGACTATTTTGAAAGGTTGTATTATGAGTATATTAAATGTAGAACATTTGACATATAGCTTTGGTGACAGAGCGATATTTAACGATGTATCCTTCCGTCTTTTGGCAGGAGAACATATAGGGCTTGTTGGTGCCAACGGCGAAGGTAAGTCTACCTTTATGAATATAATTACTGGTAAGCAGATGCCTGATGAGGGCAAGATAGAATGGGCAAAGAACTGTCACGTCGGCTATATGGATCAGCACGCAGTTCTCACAAAGGGAATGACTATAAGAAGCGTCTTAAAGTCTGCCTTTGACTATCTTTTCGACCTTGAAAAAAGGCTAAACGAAGCCTATCTTGAAATGGGTGAGGCCGATGAGGAGAGCCTTACTAAGCTTATGGAGGAAACAGGTACCATTCAGGACTTGCTTACCATGCACGACTTCTATATGATAGACTCAAAAGTGGAGGAAGTGGCTGCGGCCCTTGGTCTTAGTGATATAGGACTTGATAATGATGTGACTGAGCTTTCAGGCGGCCAACGTACCAAGGTTCTTCTGGCTAAGCTCCTGCTTGAAAAGCCTGACATTCTCCTACTTGATGAGCCTACCAACTACCTTGACAGAGAACATATTGCCTGGCTTACCAGATATTTACAGGAATATGAAAATGCTTTCATCCTTATAAGCCATGACATCCCTTTCTTAAACAGTGTAATCAACATCATCTACCACATGAACAATCAGGAACTAAAGCGATATGTGGGTGATTACAACAACTTCCTTGAGGTCTATGAGATGCAGAAGGCGCAGCAGGAGGCTGCCTATAACAAACAGCAGAAGGAAATTGCTGACCTTAAGGACTTTGTGGCAAGAAATAAGGCGAGGGTATCCACCAGAAATATGGCTATGTCCAGGCAGAAAAAACTTGATAAGATGGACATAATAGAGCTTGCCGGAGAAGCCAAAAGCCTGTGTTAACTTCCTTGAAGCAGGTATCAAGGCAAGGTTATCCTTGAAGCAAAAGACCTTGTGATAGGCTATGACAGCCCTCTAAGTAAGCCTATGAACCTCTATATGGAAAGAGGCCAGAAGGTCGTAATAGAGGGTGCTAACGGAATAGGAAAGACCACCCTTCTTAGAGCATTATGGGACTAATCCCACCTCTTTCAGGTGAGGTGAGGCTCGGTGATTCACAAGAAATTGGCTACTTCGAACAGGAAATGAGCGGAACGAAATAACACCTGTATCAATGAAATCTGGGAAGAGTTCCCGGGCTTTAGCCAGTACGAGGTAAGTGCCCTTAGTAAATGCTAGGCCTTACCACCAAACACATAGAAAGTATGGTTAAGGTATTAAGCGGTGGAGAGCAGGCTAAGGTAAGGCTTTGCAAGCTTATTAACAGAAAGAGTAATATCCTCGTACTTGACGAGCCTACCAACCACTTAGATGTGGATGCAAAGGACGAGCTAAAAAGAGCCCTTATAGCCTATAAGAGAGTATAATTATGGTTTGCCATGAGCCTGAATTCTATGAAGGGCTTGCAAGTGATGTATGGGATTTGTCCCAGTGGACAACAAATTGCTGTAATATAATCTTAATCGAGTAGGAGGCGGTGACTAACCGCCGTCCTCTCACAGCACTGTACAGTACGGTTCTCGCATACAGCGCTTTCAATAGTTGATGTGCACAGACTGATAGGCTGTGGCTAAATCATAAAAGCCACTGTTTATCAGTCTTTCTTTTTGTCACTGCTATCGTTTTATGGCAACTGTATGTGTGTAAACCAACTAGCCACGTCTGCTGTTTTTGCTTTCCATCTTTAAGTCTTTAAGACGCCCATTACCCTGAGATTTCTGTATCTAGTTCTCACACGTTTCCATTGTTTCCATATACACATACGTATTCTGTGATAGAGCCGTCCGTTGACATCATTCATGTTGCTCTTCATACTTGCTATTCCATAGTAGTTAAGCCATCCTCTTGCATAAACCTTGATTCTTTCTAGGCTCGGCTTGATTGACTGACAGCACTTACGGGAAGAAAGCTCTTTCAGTTTCGACTTAAACTTATCCCATGACTTTGCATGAACTCGGACATATGTGCCACTTTTTGTTCCTTCCCAATGCAAAGCCAAGGGAATTCACATTCGGATTGCAAATACGCTGACAGTACGGCTTTTCTCTCTGTTCACTGTTAGTTTCAGCTTCTCCTCAAGATACCTCGTACTGCTCTCTAAGAGTCTCTCTGATGCCCTTTTGCTTTTTGCAAGAAGCACTATGTCATCTGCATATCTTATGCATGGGACACCTCTTTTCAAGAACTCCCAGTCAGATTCATTGAGGGTAGATGTTAGCAAGCAAGGGGATAGATTCCCTCCTTGTGCGACCCTTCCTCTGTTTCGATAACCACTCCATTTTCCATAACGCCACTTTTTAGTACCTCTTGATAAGTTTGACCACACGTTCATCTTTACGTTTTTCCCTCAGAAGGTTGATAAGAATCTCGTGGTTGATTGTATCGAAATATTTCGATAAGTCTAGAACTACCGCATATGTGTAGCCCTGTTCCGCGTACTCCTTAACCTTTAGTATTGCTCCTTTTGCGTCTCTGTTTGGGCGGTAGCCGTAACTGCCGTCTGCAAAAAGTGGCTCATAGATTGGCACTAACTGTTGTGTTATCGCTTGTTGAAGTGTACGGTCTATCACTGTTGGTATGCCAGCTTTCACCTACCATCTGCTTTGGGAATCTCAACTCGTCTTACTGGAGACGGAGTATACTTTCCACGATAAATACGTGTTGTTAACTCTTGTTGATGTTCCTGAAGGTATGGAAGTGCCTCTTCGATGGTCATTCCATCAACTCCAGGTGCTCCCTTGTTTGCCTTAACTCTCTTATACGCTCTGTTAAAGTTATCCTTATACAGTATCGCTTCCAAAAGCTTCGGCTGTGCACTGTCTCTTTCTTTCCATATCAGATTGAATCGAGCCTGCGCGCTTTTGCATACCCTTCATGTTCCGCACTATCTCTCTGCAAACAGCCACTGTTCTCAGTGTTTTCTGCCATAACTAGTCATTCCTCCTTTCTCAGTTATACTTGAGACTCCTATTGATTCGGTCCTTTGTCTCTCGACTACTATGACCTCTGCTGACTTCTATGTGTTCAGCATTGCTCCTAGCAATGTTTACCTCTTTCAAGGCTTATCACACAGACCTCCCTAGGTACCACACGTTTCTTCCTCTCCATCTATCTGCCTCATTTTATCATCATGATTCCGTGTAGTTATTGGACTTTGGCTTGTTCAGCAGTCTTATCCTCATCATAACCTCATATGAGATTTCTGTTCGTCAGACCAGAGATTTGCCCATGAGTTAGTATCTTCCTCATATCCAGCTTCCTTCAGATTCGAGGGTCACCCTCGACACCCTTGCTTTCGGCTATATCCTTCCCACTACCGGGCAGTTCGGGACTTTAACCCGTTAGAAACGTGCATACTGCAGACTACTAAAAACTATGCCATTGTATATATATTTACAAGGTGGCTGTTACTTATTGTTTTCCTTTTTCAAAGTCAATCTCCATCTTCAGGCTTAGAGGTATACTTCCTGTTTCCTTAAGCAGCCTTCTTTCAAGATGTTCGTATTTTTGCAGCTTTTGCTCTCTCTTAATTTCCCACTGTTTGACAAGCTCCATATAGGTTGGATTATTGTCAAGCAGCCTTATTCCTTCCTCATCAGGAGGGCAGAATTCAAAAAGTATCCGTCTTGCAACCTTGTTAAGCCTTGGAGAGCCTTTGCCTTCATATAGGATGTAGGTGAGGTAATCCTGAACAAACATATCCTTGAAGCTGTTGCGGCAACGCTGAAGTGAAATCTTTATCTTCTCCTTGGCACCGGGAGTCAGGTTGCTGTTTTTACGGTAAAACTGTATATAATCACAGTACAAGCTGGTAAGCGAAGGATCGGTTACATCGTTCCAGCGTCCTCCCTGCACTCTCTTACAGATCTCCCATCGGAACTCACCGGTCATCTTAATCATGGTACTTAGAAGGTCATCCATATGCAGTATAGATATAAACATCCTGCTAGGTGTAGTTCTTACCTTTCCTTCTATCTCCTGCCACATTATACCTCTTACTCCTGCATTAGGCATAAGGATGAAGTCAGGAAGCTTTTCTACGTGGATATGCTCCTTTGCCATAAGGTCACCGTCTCCGATAGGCAGGGTTTCCCTATAAAATGCTGAAAAGTCCACGCTCTTAATGGCATTTATATTTTTTCTTATAATACCCGGCTTTACCATACAGCTTTCCAGCTCTTTTAAGATATTGTCTTCATAAAATACCGGACAGAAGGTGGATACGCGTCCACAGGTTATCTTGTTTGCAGTCCTAAATATGTTGTCAAGCTCGTAGCATACCTTAGCTTCTCCGTCCTCCATCAGCTTTTCTGCCTCGGAATTGGTGACCTTCTTGGTTGACTTAAGTGTCCTTACATAGTCAGAGAAATCCACCTCAAGCTCGTTACGGCAAGGCTTCTTCTCCCCCCTATATACAGCTAAGAGCCAGTCATAGAAGGTATATACTCCGGTTACAGCAGGGTCGTTCTCCTTAAGCTCTTCAGAGAACTTGTACAAAGCCTTGGTATACTCTTCTCCCGCAAGTATCTCGTCAATGTATCCAAAGTAAAGAAACATCCTTATTACGGGAGTTAATTCTTTCTTAAGGCTCTTAAAGAAAACCTCTGAATATATCTGATAAAAACTCAGCTGTTATCTCTTTTTAAGCGCAGTAGTCTCATCATCTATAGCGTTTTTGTCCTTTAGTAGTTTATTTTATATTAATCCTAAAAATCTTCTCTCAGGTCCTACTATCTCAGCAAAGTCCAGTATGGTATCGAGTGACTCATAGAACTTTTCTATCAAATCACCTTCTTCATTTTCCTTTTCCATTGCTACCGTAAGAGAATTATCAAGCTTTATGGCTTTGAATGAATCAGTGCACTCTTTTATCTTTATAGCAAGCTCATCATTGGCATTAAGCGTGACCTTGCCCTGACTCACTTATCATAATAGTCATCTTGTTTAATAAGCTGTTTTTAATAAATACATCTGAAGAAATCTTCTTATACACTTCCAAAAAGCTTATAGAAGAGCCCTCCTTCTTTTCAATAAAAAGCTCTTAAGCATTTTCTTATAAACTGATGCCTTTCACTTATCAGATGAACTGCTTTTTCTAACATCAATGCATCCTTTTTAATCATTCCTATAGATACATCCGGCTCAGCTATAAGAGCCTTGAAGTTTCTTCCTGCATATATCTTATTAAGGCCTTCATAATACCCCATCAGCCAATAATCAATATCCTCAATATTATCATACGCCTCAAGCTGCTCTATTCCCTTGTTAGGCTCAAGCTTTACACCTGCCTTTTCAGCAAGGTGCAGGTAGAGATTATAGCAGGCAGTTAAGTTGTCATAGATAGTATTGCACCTTACCTGCTCAGTCCTGTAGGAATGTATGATTCTTGTTATCTGCCTGAAGCAGGAACGAATACATATCCTTGCAATATCAGGATTGGAATTAATCAATAAATCTATAGATTCTATACCCGTGACCGGATAAGTAAAAAGCTTGTATCCTCCACGACAATGTATGATAGTATATGCACTTCCGAGAGCACTTCGCATATACCAACCACATCCCCCGGGCCAAGCTCATAGCTTCCACCCTCACAGCAAACCCTTATCTTACCGGACTTCATAATACAAAGCTTATCAAATGACTGCCCGGCACTTACCAGAGTCTCCCAGCTTTAACAATAAGTTCTGACATATCTTCTCCCAAAATCAACTAAATCTTTCATCAAGCCATTTGGCAACTACTTTCATAATATCTGCCCTGTTTACTTCATTGTGCAATTCATGCCTTCCTGTAGGGTCGATATATTCGGTCACATCCTTAATATCGGCATTTCTTAACATTTCAGTAACCTTTCTTACACCTTTACCATAATTGCCTACAGGGTCTTCCTTCCCCGATATAAGAAGGATAGGCATATCCTTTGGCAGGCTCCTTGCCCATTCCTTTCTACTTACCACCGTAAGGGCAGTAAGAAGGGAATGATATCCTTTTGCAGTAAAATTAAAATTACATTTAGGGTCCTTAGTGTATTTATCTATAAGCTCCCTATCGTGTGTAATCCAATCACAAGGTGTCTTGGCATCAGGGATTCTATCTATAAACTTACCAAAACTAAGCTTAATGAGCAAATCAGAAACATAGCCTTCCTTATGGGTTCTGGCTAAAAATGCTGCAAGCAGCCTTCCAGCACTGTTCTTAATCGATGGCCCTGCTGTACCGCTTAAAATCAGTCCGTCTATAGTATCCGGATACCTTGATGCATACCACCTCGCAAAAAAGCTCCCCATACTATGTCCGTATAAAACAATAGGCGGCACGGAAACCTTTCCCTTAAGATATCATTCATTTTTTTAAGGTCAAGCTCAATATGCTCCTCATCAAAGTCACCGTATTCACAAGGCTTTGATGAACCACCATGTCCCAAATGGTCATTGCCTGCAAATACATAGCCTCTGGCTGTAAAGAAGTCTGCAACCCACTCATAACGTTCGATATATTCACACATGCCATGTGAAAGCTCTATCACAGCCTTAGGCTTAACTAATTCATCAGTATAAATATAGAGCATGATCTTGTGCTCCCCATCAGCCGAATCAAAGTTAAATGTCTCTTTATTCATCACCTTCTCCAATCCATCCCATAAACCACCATAAGCATATTGCAAAGGTCAGCCACCGGCCTTTACAATATGCCACATATGTTAAAACTCTTTATTCCCGGTTAGCTAAGTTTATTTACCTGTCTTTTTAGCAGGTGCATTACTCTTTTTAGAAGCCTTGGCTGCCTTTTGATGCCTTCTCTTCTTTAAGAGTCTTTACTTTTGCCAATCTTTGCCTTAAGCCTGTCACCCTAATTTATAAAGCTCACCCCTTGTACCAGGCACTGTTTAAGGTATCGCTTGCATCGTCATAGCGACTTTACCTTGTCCCAGCCCTTTGTGGAGTAATTCTTTATATCAAATCCTGACATAACTTTATCAATCTCTGCGTTAGCCTTATTCATATCTCCTATAGATACTTTTTCGTACAGAACGCCTGTTTTCTTAACCATCTTTTTGATATAATCATTTGTTTTGGTGAACATCTCGCCTACATAGAGGGTATTGTCAATGTCTTTCTTGTAGGCCTTAAGCTCCTTTTCAAGTCCTTTTATGTCTTTCTTATAGCCCGCCTTCTTAAGCGCACCATTTACATAAGAATCAAGCTGTCTCTTAAGTATCTTTTTCATGAGCCCTTGATGTCGTTGTTTGTGTACACTGCATCATAGTCTTTGATATTTCTTATGCCCTTTATCTCAAGGTCATTTGGCGCAGGAGCATCAGCGGCTTTGCCTTCCGCAATAGAGAGCTCAATCACATTCTTTGCCTTCTTAATATCCGCCAAAGCCTTAGAGTATGCTGCATCTACAATCTGAGCATAATATTCGTTAAGCTCCTTCTTGTCTACGGACTTATAAGCCTCTTTGACAGTGTTGTAGACTTCATCTTTAAGTTTACTGAAGTTGTACTTAGGTCCTGTCTTAAGTATGTCGTAGCCGGAAAGCGCCTTAAGCTGGCTAGCGTAGTCAGCGAGCTTGCCTGTTGGTACTTGTGACTCTTCCTCTGTTTCCTCATCAACACTGCCAGTAAATAGCTCTGTATCATATTTTTGCATCTAAGATGTACTTAAGTGCCTCTTTCTTAACCTTTACCACAGCAGCCAATACCTCAGGGGTATACTTTGTGCGGTTTGAAGCAAAGTCAGCATAAACTGTATCAATCAAATCACTTGCCTTTGACTTGAGCATAGCTTCAGAATTTACTATATGGCTTGCCTTAACTGTGTTTTTAGACTTCTTCACTGCCTTATCAGCAGGCTTTTTAGGCATCTCTTTTGCCTTACCTACAAGATCTACCTTAAGTATCTTGACCATATTGTGAGTTCCGTCTTCTATAAGTCCCTTAGATGTGACCTTAACAAAGACTTTACCTGCCTTCTTGGCTGTAAGCTCACCTGTCTTTTTGTCAATCTTTGCATATCTTGAGTCTGTAACTGTCCATTCTACGCCTTTTTCAGCCACATCCGTCTTGCCTGATGAATTTATCGCTTCAGCAGCAAACTTAAATTTCTTACCCACCTGAAGCTTAGCTGTCTTCTTGGTTATCTTGATATCAGAAACGGCAGGCTTAACAGTAACCTCGTACTTTTCTTCAAGTCCGTTCACTGTGCTTAATGTAATGGTTGCCTTACCAGGCTTAATTCCTCTTACGCCGAAGTTTGAATAAGCTACTGCTACATTCTTGTCACTGCTTGTAGCATAGTATTCGGTAACAAACGCGTCCTCTGGAGTTATCTTAACAGTAGTAACTGCCATTTCACCAACAGAGATAACCTTCTTTGCCTTTAAGATTTCAATGCTGGTAGGAGCTGTATCTTCCGCAACATTAACCGATACATTTACTTCCTTGTCTCCTGCTTTTGCAGTCACTGTTGTGTGGCCTGCTGCTAAGCCCTTGACATAGCCATCCTTGTCAACTGTAGCCACTTTTTCATCACTGCTTGACCAGGTGATATCAGCTGTACTTGTATAAGGTAATATCAGTGTTTCCACAGCTACCTCATAGCCCTTTGGCACTGTAAGAGTCTTGCTCTTTACAAAGATACCATCTACCTTATCTGAAGGATGCTCCTTCATCTCGTATGCTGCCTTTACTGCTGCATAAGCGTCTACAATACCATAGCCGTACTCTTTGTCATCAAAGAACTTGCTTCCCATCTTAGACTTGTTGGCAGTACCACAAAGTATGTTGTATACCTGTCTTGGAGTAAGGTCCTTGTTAGCAGAGAGCACAAGTGAAGCCACTCCAGCTACCACAGGTGAAGCCATTGATGTCCCTGAAAATGGTACATATCTGTTGCCAGGGATTGTACTAGGCACTGCCGAGCCCGGTGCAGATATATCTGAATACATACCATAGTTTGAAAAATATGAAGGCTCATTGTAGTAGTCAGATGAATTGACAGATAAAACCTCGGTAAATACAGCAGGTGAGCTGTCCTTATTGGTATCTTCATTTCCTGATGCAGCTATAAATACCATACCCGCATCATAGGCTGCCCTCAATGCCTTGTGAACGTTGTCATCATAGCTGTAGCCGCCAAGGCTCATGTTTACTACCTTAACGCCCTTTTCCTTCATATACTCTATAGCCCTTATAAGGTCTACATCATTTATCTGACCATCGTCATCCTGTACACTTGCAACATAGAGCTCAACCATGTCATTGTCATAGCCTGTAGCTACACCTGCTCCACCCTTGCCATTGCCATAGGTGGCTGCAATTATTCCTGACACGTGGGTTCCGTGCATATCTGCATCATCTACAGCCTTCTTTTTCTACGCCTTTAGTAACACGAACATATTCTTTTAAGTTCTTCTTGAGGTCTTCGTGGTGAGTATCTACGCCTGTGTCTATAACGCCGACCTTAACCTTTGAATAACCTTTTTCTTTTAATAGCTTCCATGCTTTCATTACGTTGACTTCATCAAACTGATACTGGTAGTCAGGATTCTTCTTGTCAAGTAATGGATCAGCCATTGTCTTAGCAGAAACTCCAGTCACAGAGCTAACACAAAGTCCTGCACATAAAGTAATCGCCAATGCTGTCTTAAATTTCCTCATAGGTTTTCTCCTTTATTTTTGTATATATTACGCAACCATAATAACATTATCGGCATTTTGTCTATAATTTAATTTCTCAGTAAAAAGTGATGTTTATGCAAGATTAACAGGATTATTCGGCATAAATCCTTCTCTGATAAGTCAACAAAAGGCTCATAGATAAGCTAATATCTATAAGCCTCCATTGTTTATAAATCTCCTGCATTGTTTCTACAATCTATCATTAAATTGCTCTTCTCATCATACATCCAGCTTCTTGTAGATATCACCCCTTGCACCTATGTCAAAGACATATACAAGGAGTTCGTTGCCTATAATACGAAAAACAGCCCTGTAACTACCTATTCGCAGTCTGAAGATGTTAAATCATCAAAGTCAATATTCAAAGCTTCAATTTCTTTCTGTTCGTTTTCATCGACATATTCACAATATTTATTGATATACTCTAACAGGCTTAAATTTTCACTTTCTTTATTTGTATCCATAACATCATCTCCTTATATCTTGCATGTATATATTAAGGCTGACAGCCCATTTATAAATTTTCTTCAGCCAAAAGCTTAAGCACCTCATTACTTCTTGCTATAAACTTAGTCATAGCCTCAGGGGAAAGCTGGCGGTTGGCTATAACTGCAAGGTCGTAAAGCTGTTCACAGAAGAGCTTTACTTTATCATTATCAGCTTCTTCCTTATGGTCAAGAAGATACTTAACCAGGGCATTGTTGCTGTTAAGCACAAGAACCTCTCCCATCTCAAAAGGAGAATCTCCCATAGCTCCCATGCCGTACTGCTTCATCATATCCTGCATCCTGCGTACTTCTTCTGATACGGTTATCATAGAAGAAACATTCTCGTTCTTAAGGCTTTCAACCTTAACTCAAGCTTCTCCTATCAAGTGCCTTCTTAAAAAGCTCTGAAAAGGCTCTCTGTCATAGCCTTTACCTCTTCCTCAGGAAGCTCATTCTTTGCAGAAAGCATTTACCTTGGAGTCGATACGCTCGAACTTAAGGTCATCATTTTTCATCTCAAGAGCATTGATAAAAGGCTGGTCTATCCTGTGTTCAAGTACAACGGCATTTAGTCCCATTTTCCTTAAACATATTGATGTACTGGCTCTGCTCACGCACATCTGTCACATAGTAGATTATCTTCTTAGGCTTCTCCGGCTCAGTCTCCGCACCGTCTTCTTTCCTTTCTTCTTCTGTCTTTTCTTCCTCAGCCTTTCCGTCTTCAGCCTTATCTTCCTCGGCCTTTTCAGGCTCTATAGTCTTTACATAGTCATCAAGGTTACATACTTATCGTATATATCCTTAAAGAGGATGAATTCCTTCATCTTCTCCTCAAACTTGTCATCCTTTAGCGACCTGTACTTGATGAAAGGACTGATATCATCCCAGTATTTCTCATAGTTTTTCCCTGTCTGTCTTGCAAAGCCCTGAAAGCTTCTCAGCCACCTTCTTGGTTATGTAATCTGATATTTTCTTAACAAACCCGTCATTCTGCAATGCACTTCTGGACACATTGAGAGGTAAATCAGGACAGTCAATTACACCCTTTAAGAGGAGCAGGAACTCAGGGATGACCTCCTTAATGTTATCTGCTATAAATACCTGGTTGTTGTAAAAGCTTAATAGTACCTCTCTGCCTCGTACTCGTTGTTAATCTTAGGGAGTAGAGGATACCTTTGAGGTTAAAAGGATAGTCCATATTCAGGTGAATCCAAAAAAGCGGTTCTTTGTAGTCTCTAAATACCTTTCTATAGAACTCCTTGTAGTCCTCTTCACTTACCTCGTTAGGATGTCTTGTCCACAGCGGATGAATATCATTGATTGGCTTTGGAGCCTCTTCCTTCTTCTCTGCCTCCTTGTCATCCACCGTCTCTGTCTTTTCAGCCTTAACCGCATTGGCATTGGTGTAGTAAATTTCAACAGGCATAAATGAACAGTACTTCTCTAAGATTTCCTTAACCCTGTATTCATTGGCAAATTCATGGCAGTCATCATTTTAAGTAAAGTGTAATCTTGGTACCACGCTCCGTCCTGTCGCCATCTTCCATAGTGAAGTCTATGCCCTCATCAGATACCCAGTGTACAGGCTTTTCTCCCTCTTTGTATGAAAGAGTATCTATAGTAACTCTTCTTGCTACCATGAAGGCTGAGTAGAAACCAAGTCCGAAGTGCCCTATAATCTGCTCCTCACTTGTCTTGTCCTTATACTGCTCAAGGAAGCTCTGAGCACCTGAAAATGCTATCTGATTGATGTACTTCTTAACCTCGTCAGCAGTCATACCGATACCGTTATCAATGACGGTTATGGTCTTTGCCTCGCTGTCTGTGATTACATCTACCCTGTATTTATTGTCCTCAGGAGCCTTCCACTCACCTATTCCGTCTAACTTTTTAAGCTTGGTTATAGCATCACAGGCATTTGATACTAACTCCCTTAAAAAGATATCGTGGTCTGAGTAGAGCCATTTTTGATAATCGAAATATATTTTCCGAAGTAATTGATAATGAACCTTTTCAATATTTCCCATAGTATATCACCTCGTATATTTATTTTGTATTTTGATAATTAGTCGTTTAAAGCTAAAAAAATCGAACAGCTATTAACTGTTCGATTAATATAATAATACTGATTTAAAAAGCTTTGTCAAAGGTTTTTGTTAGCACTCTTTTTAATTGAGTGCTAACAAAATATATTCTTCATTTTTCGTCAATTATTCACCAAATACAGCCTTATAGTCTGCCTGGAACTTTGCTATTCCTGGTCTGTAAGAGGATGCTTTGTCATACCTTCAATTACCTTATATGGTATGGTTGCAATGTCCGCTCCTGCAAGAGCACAGTCGGTAACATGGATTGGATTGCGGATGGATGCTGCTATTATCTCTATTTCATATCCGTATATGCTAAATACCTCAGCTATCTGGCGGATAAGGTCAATACCCGGCTGGTTGATGTCATCCAGTCTTCCAACAAAAGGTGACACATAGGTTGCCCCTGCATTAGCTGCAAGTATAGCCTGATTTACGCTAAACACTAAGGTTACATTGGTCTTTATACCTTCAGCAGCAAGCACCTTAACTGCCTTTAGTCCTTCTACTGTCATAGGAATCTTTACGACCATGTTCTTATGAATAGCAGCTATCTCCCTGCCTTCTTTTATCATGCCTTCCGCATCGGTGGTTGTAGCCTTAACCTCTCCGCTGATTGGCCCGTCTACAATGGAAGCAATCTCTTTAATTACTTCCTTAAAGTCCCTCCCTTCTTTAGCGATAAGAGAAGGATTGGTAGTAACTCCGCAACTAACCCCCATGTCATTTGCTTTCCTTATGTCCTCTACATTGGCTGTGTCCACAAAAATCTTCATAGTATACCCTCCGTTTGATATTTTTAACACATTTACCACGGGGTAAAATGAGTTTATGCTACTGAGTAAGGCCTCATCCATGACTTTTTATAGTATCATTATTGCATAGAAGCTGAGACTTTTCAATGGTTTTAAATTCTCACCGCCTCATTACTTCTGCCGGTTAAATTTTTCAAAAACATCACATAATAAATCGGCATATATATAATCTTATCCTTTTTAATAACTTCTCTTTCATTTGACAACACATACGCCTTTTAAGATTATAATTCTCATTTTTGTAAAATTACTTTCAAAAGCACTGTGCACGGTATAGTCTTTACCTGATTTTTACCTCAACAGGCACCACGGATAGACTGTCATAATCATCAATCAGATAATCTACTTCTCCCTTGTCCCTATTATCATAGTAAAACAGCTTATATCCATGTGCTATTAGCTCACTTGCAACCACTGTTTCATAAACTGAACCGAGATTTATACTTCTTTCATCGTCTAACACTGCCCTGATATTATTTCCATAAAGAGTACTTGTTAATATGCCTACATCATTTAAGTATAGCTTTAGAGGTTCTTACTGTGACTGTACCAGAGGAAAGCTAGGATTAGATATAGCCTGAACATTTGAGTACAATCCCAGCACTAATCAGGTATTCAAACTCATCATTGTAATCGTTAAATGTCTTTCCTTTTTATTCTCAATGTTTTTGCCACAATACGCTTCTTTTTATTTTTCCATATTTGATGGAAGCATATCGTATATTCTTCGTATTTTTAACTTATTTTCTCCATCATACTTTGAAGCATCGGCGGCATAGTATTCCCTGATTTCATTTTGAATCTCACGCACAAGTACTATGTTTTGGTTTTGTATATACAGATTTACTGCCTCCGGAGTCCTCCTACCAGTAGATATTTACGGAATAATTCCATAATCTTATTATGAGTGGCTTCATCAAGTGCCTCTTCATTCTCATATTTTTACGCAGAAATGATATGGTCATTTCATTAAATCCATTGGCATACAAAAACTCCTCAAAATCAAGTGGAAACATCTCACCTTTCTTATGCTTCCCATAGGTATGGAAGTCGTCTGCGACAAGGTCACACCTAACAATGAGCCACTTGCAATAAAGGTAAACCTTCCATCCTGCGACAAGAACTTAAGCAGAGTTAAAAGATGGGGATATGCCTGTATCTCGTCAATAAAAATAAGGTGTCTTCTTTTTGTCCCATTTTTATTTCCTGCGAGCATACTGACCTGAAAATAAAAAATCCTCCACAGTTTTTACCCTTCAAAGAGTCTATCCTTAAGCGAGTCTTCAACTCATGTTAATCTCAATGAAGTTTTTATACAGCTCTTCTCCTACATAACGGATAATATAGGTTTTGCCTACCTGTCTGGCTCCATCAATAAGCAAAACCTTATTAGAAGTGCTTTGTAGGTGCTCTCTAATCAGACTTTCAATCTTTCTAATCAACATAATCTCATCCCCATTCTGACTTTTCAATATAATTTAAGTCTTAAATTTTATGACTTTTCAATAATATTATTGCATAAATTCTATGACTTTTCAATATCATTTGAGGCAAGATTATATGACTTTTTCAATATTTCAAGGCCTGTGACAAAGCAGACCACTCCTGCCACAGAGCTTATCTTTTGCATTATAACACTTCTACTGCCCTTTTCTCTACCTCTAACCCTGCCTTGTACCTTTCCATATAAGCCTCAAGTCCTGCTGCATCTCTAACATCAGGCTCTATGGTAGTTCCTTTCGCATCCTTAAATATTATCTTTTCCAGATACTCAGAAAGACTCATGTTATCCTTATTTATGAGGTAAGACGCAAGTACAGCCATTCCCCAAGGACCTCCCCTCTCCTGCAGTATCCATAACCGTAACAGGAGCATTTACTGCTGCTGCAAGGTAGCTTTATCAACCATAGGTGTCTTAAAGAGTCCACCATGCCCCATAATCTTAATCACCTTAACCTTTTCATCCTTAAGGAGAATATCAAGCCCAATCTTAACCGCTCCAAGTGAAGCATATAGATGAGATCTCATAAAGTTTGCAAGGTTAAACTTACTCTCAGGCATTCTTGCAAAGTAATGGCCTGCCCTCATTCAGATGAACTATACCTCTCCCCGAATAATAGCCATAAGAAAGAAGCCCATCACAGTCCTTATCTCCGCTTAAGGAAGCATTATATAATCTGCCATACAACTCGCCCATATCTGCCTTTATCCCAAAAAGTTCAGCAAATTCCTTAAATATATTCACCCAGGCATTTAAGTCTGAAGTACAGTTATTAGCATGTGCCATGGCTACAGGGTAGCCGTCTGGTGTAGTCACCATCTATCTCTCTATAAAGCTTTGATAAGCCCTTTTCAAGCACAGCATTGCAAAAATGGATGTGCCCTGCAGATACATTCCTGTACCTACAGCTACAGAGTTGGTAGCCACCATCCGTTCCTGCGTCTCCCTCAGGCGGACAAAGAGGTACTCCTGCCTCCAGGCTGCCACTTTCATCAAGAAATGCCGCCCCGTCAGAGGTCAAGCTTCCTGCATCGTCTCCAGCAGAGAGTACCTTAGGCAGAATCTCCATAAGCTTTATGTTATAGCCCTTATCCAGTGCGAGCTTTTCAAAGTCTTTAACCATCTTTTCGTTGTAATTCCCATTCTCAATAGGGAAAATACCGGCTGCATCACCTACACCTATAACTCTTTCTCCTGTTAGCTTAAAATGTATGTATCCCTGCTAAGGTTACGGCAAAATCAAGGTCTTTCATAGTCCTTCTTTATCAAGAACCGCCTGATAAATGTGGGCTATAGTCCATCTAAGAGGTATATTAAAGTCAAAAAGCCCTGGTCAGTTCATCTGCTCCGCCTCCGTATCGCTATTTCTCCAAGTCTTAAAAGGAGTAAGCAATTTCCCTTCTTTATCAAATGCCATAAGTCCATGCATCATCGCACTTACACCCATTGAGCCTATTTTTTTCAGGGTAACTCCATACTTTTCTTCTACATTTTTTCTTAGAGAAGTGTAGCACTTTTTAAGCCCTGCGTGGATTTCATCCAAGGGATAAGTCCATATCCCATCCGTAAGGGAATTCTCCCAGTCATGAAAGCCAACCCCAAGAACTTCACCGCTAAAATCAACAAGTACAGCCTTTATCCTAGTCGAGCCAAACTCTATACCAAGGGATGTCTTCCCTTGTTTTATAAGCTCAGCTTTCTACTGCAAATCGCTTCATTTCCCATATATTCTCCGTTTCTATTACTTCTGCCCGTAGTAAGCATTTGGGCCGTGTTTTCTTGTAAAATGCTTCTCCAGATAATGATCAGGAGCATTTCCCGCCTTAGGATTTACTATCTTAGCAAAGATATCCATCTTGGCTACCTCCTCCATAACTACAGCATTATGTACGGCTTCAAAAGGTGTCTTTCCCCAGGAAAACGGGCCATGGCTCTTACATATGCAGGCAGGAACATAGTCAGGATTGATATTTTTTCATTAAAAGTCTTTACTATAACAAGACCTGTATTCTTCTCGTAATCCTCCTCTATCTCCTCCTTGGTAAGATGCCTTATGCAAGGAATATTTCCATAGAAATAGTCGCACTGGGTGGTGCCCATGCAAGGTATGTCCTCACCTGCCTGCGCAAAGCCTACTGCATAAGGAGAATGAGTATGCACTATTCCACCTATATTCGGAAAAGCCTTGTAGAGTTCAATGTGGGTTTTGGTATCGGAGGAAGGGTTAAGCTTACCCTCCACCCTGTTTCCAGCAAGGTCAACTACAACCATATCCTCAGGGCTTAGCTTATCATATTCCACACGCTTGGCTTTTATAGACCATAAGCCCTTTCTCCTGTCTATTCCTGATACATTTCCCCAGGTAAAGGTAACCAGACCGTACTTTGGCAAAAGCATATTGGCTTCGTAAACTCTTTGTTTAAGCTCGTTTAGCATAACGACCTCCTTATTTCATAAAGAACTTCTGTAAGTCAGCTTCTGTGGTGTCATCTCCTATTGTAATAAGTTCCGTGCCTGTAAGCCTTGCAAACATTGCTATATCATCCCTTGTAAGTGCTGTAGATACCACCGAGTGATGGGCACCTCCTGCATAGCACCAAGCTGAAGTTCCGATGTTAAAGTTAGGCTTGTGGCGGTACATTATCCTTGCTACAGGAAGCTTAGGCATTGGCTTAGGCTGTTTTACAAGTTCTATATCTGCGCATATAATCCTAAATCTGTCTCCCATATCCACCATGGTTACCTGAATTCCATCTCCTGTAACACCGTCAAATACAAGTCTTGCAGGATCATCCTTACCGCCTATTCCCAGTGGATGAACCTGTATCTCAGGCTTGGTGGCTGCAAATGCAGGTGGAACCTCAAGCATATGAGAAGCAAGCTCAAGCTCCTCTCCCTCTGTAAGGTCGTAGGTGTAGTCCTCAATAAAGCCTGTAGCACCTTCCCTGCCCTCAGCCATCTTCATAAGTATAGCCGACATAGCAGATATCTTGTAGTCTCCCTCTGGGCCAAAGCCAACGCCCTTTGTCATAAGGTTCTGTACAGCAAGTCCCGGAAGCTGCTTAAGACCGTGTAAATCCTGGAAGGTATCAGCAAAAGGCTCCTATCTTATTTTTGTTAAAAACTTCTCAATTGCTACTTCATACTTTGCCTGCTCACTTACAGCCTCAGTGTTTGTAGTAGCCATGGTGTATTTATCAGCATATTCCTTCATCTTGGCATCGATTTCTTCTTTTGACACCTTGGATGCTATATCTACTATATCACCAATTGCATAATAATTACACTCCCAGCCGTATTTAATCTGGCTTTCTACTCTGTCACCGTCAGTAACTGCAACCTCTCTCATATTGTTACCAAAGGAGCGACTTTCAGTTTCTTTGAAAATGCTATAGCCTTTGCTACCTCAGCAAAACGCTTAATCTTAGCAACTACATTTGACATGCTTTGTAAAATCCTGTCGCTACCTCGTGTGCGATTCCCATTCTTGCCAGAATAAAAGCATATCTCTCTATCACCGTGGGTCGCCTGATTGAGGTTCATAAAGTCCATATCTATGCTGTCATAAGGAAGCTTCTCGTTTGCCTGAGTATGAAGGTGGAGAAGCTGCTTTCTAAGCTCCTGCAAAGCCTTTTATCCACATTTTTGCAGGTGAAAATGTATGCATCCAGGTGATTACACCCTACACAGTCTTCATCATTTGACGCCTTTCTGAGATTGTGAATACATATTTCCGAGGTCTCAACTGTTGGAGCAGCTCTACCTCCACTATTCCTTTTAGTTTCTCATTTAAGAATTCTGCCATATCCTTACTGTCTGCCTCTACCTGCTTAAGACACTCTTCTCCATATAAATCCTGTGAACCTACCACAAAATACAATTTTTCCATCATTATTTCCTCCTGTTATTTTCCTTTTATGTCCCTTTACAGAATTTCCATCGTTAAGCAAGGCTGAAAATCTGTGAGAGTAATTTTATTTTGCCAATGGCTGTCTGTTAACATTTTTATCAATTTCTTTGCTGCAGATCATCCCTAACTCAGCCTTTGGGTGCACAGCAGAGTAAATCTTGAGGCTTTCATTTTCTACAAGCCTCGCATCATCAAACGAAAACCATTGATAAGTCCCTGGTACCGATACTCCCCTTATCTTTTAAGAAATCCAGATAAGCGTAGGGCTATCTCATCATTGTACATTATCATCGCTGTACAATCTTTTGCTTTTCTAAATGTTTTTGCAAAATATTTTATCTCTTTGTTTCTCCTGCCATATCCTTAGTTGAGTACCATCTGATATAGTCATCATCAAATTTGACCCCGTAGTCCGAAAGACACTCTATAAAAGCCTTTATACTCTCCTGACCCTGGATGTCGTCATACTTGAACATCCCTCCTATTCTCTTATGCCCGTTCTTTATAAGGTATTTGGTCATCTCATAACCTGCCTCTGCGTCCGACATCTCTATACTGCTAAAATTTGATTGGAGTAGTGGTTATGTATGAATATTGTCGGTATTCCCTTTTTCTCTATTTCCTTATAAAGCCTTATATTGGGATTTGGAAAGCTTGACTTGGTGCCTTCTATTATGAGTCCCGATACCCCTGCTTTTAAAAATCCTTCCAGGTAGATAGCCTCATCATTAAGTCTGTTTTTTGTAACTGCCACATCTATGATAAAGCCTTTCTCCTCAAGTACCGACCTTATTCCCTCATACACTTGCGGAAAGAGATAATCTGAAAAGTAACTAAGAACAAGTCCTATATGTTTCTTTTCTTTGTCACCTTCTTTATTTTTGTAAGAAACAAAGGTGCCGCTTCCTCTGACCCTTGTAATAAGTTCTTCTTTTTCAAGTTGATTTGAGAGCATTCCTTTACCGTCTGCCTTGAATAGCCGAACTTTTTCTCAAGTATGTTCAGACGGAAACTTCTCCATCCTTTATCACTCCACTAAGAATCAGGTATGCGCCCAGTTGTAGAGTTTACGATACTTAGGCTGTCATTTCGGACTTATCCAAAAACATTTGACATAATGAACCACCTCTTTATCCCTTTATTATCATGATAGTATTGTTAACAAGGATAAGCAAGTAATTTTTAATTTTTAGGTTTTAAAAGTTGTAGTTTAAATCTGTCAATTCTTAAAAACAATCAATTTTGCAATTTCGTTTGATTTTATAATTGAATATATCCTATTCCCTGATTTTACAATATTTTCTACTCTTCTTAATAAGCAGTACAGATTGTTATTACTTCTTTATACTTACTATGGTCTAATTTGTATGTTAAAAAATACAGCACCCTATTATACATTACCACTATAGCTTTGCTACTTGTAATCTTGCAAAAAGCCTGAAATTCACGAAATAATATTTGATATAATCGGTAAATCTCAAATAGTTATCTTAGAATTTTAAATACAACTTTAAAGTTGTATTTAATCAAATATTCCTCTTATCTTCATTATTCCCAACTCATAGAATCTTAACGGTCGCTAATAACAAAATTTTTCACACATAAAAAGTCATAGTTTAGTATAGTGACCCTATCACAGTCCTATTCAATGCTCACAATGTGCTGATAGTTTCGCTTGTCTCTCTTAAGCCGGAACTAACTCTGTAGAAGAAATAAAACCGTATGACTAAATGCTATCGTAAAATTTCTTTATTATTTAATCCGCGTTATTCATTGATTTAAACTTTTGAAATATCAATTTTATCCGTATCATATTGTATAAGAACAGCTTTCTCATTTTTGCCTAATCTTATATTTTCTATAGAAGACTGCGTGGGATATGATTCTATTTCACTATCAATCAGACAAAAGCTGCAGTACATCCAGTGCTATATCAACTCCTTCAGCGTAGGTCCTTGCATAAGTATTTGCCTCCGGAATATCAGGGAATGTAATTGAAATTCCGTACTTTTCTTCGCTTTTGTCATATTCGTCGTAATTAAAAACCGCATAATAACTAACCCTCATAACACTCTCCATTCTGCTGGCTTTGAGGTAGGGAAAACCTTCACTAAACGCTAACCATCATCAGGGTTCGTTTTATAGTATGTTGCCCTTGAAACCTTGCTCTTCATAAGGTAGCCGTGCTTTTCAGATTGCTTAGAACCCTCTTTCTAAAAATAGGTTGAATCACTACTCCCAAGTATTTAGCTATTTCGGATACCTTAGTGCATTAAGATAACAAAAATTTAATACCTTTTCATCCAGGTCTGTTCCATCAGGTACGGGTACAAAAAGCTCAAAAAGGCCACAACATCATTTTCAATTCCCCTATCATAAGTCAAATCAGGAAGAACCAGGGGTAAAATGATCCGATTTTGAGTAACATATGGTTTATGTTTTTTTCATCTGCTGATGCATACTCCTCCACAGTCTTATCAAAACCCGTGCCTCGTTTGCCTCCATTACATTACAAGCTACCAATACTCCACAAATCAACTCATTTCTTCTTTTAGAAATAATTCCTGATAAATCATAAGTTTTCCCCAGCTTCTCACCCTGTAAAAATCCACCCGGGTGAAGATATTTCCAAACGATTCTTAAACATATCAACCTGTATTTGAGTACCATCCAGATAGTAGTCCCTATGGGCAACTGCATTTATAACACTTCAAACAAAGCTCTTAAAGGAAATGCATCTATATTCACACGGGTATTATCAAGCTTTACTCATGCTATGATTCATTCTCAGATTCACAAATTCAATGATATAATCAATGGTCGAGGTAATATTGCCATTAAACCTATTAATTGTAACAACCCTATCACTTCCCCTTATTAAATCCTGAGAAAAACTGAGCACTGTACTTCTGTTTTCTTACCATTATAATTATCCATAAATAAGACTGCACCGTTTAATAGATACCCTGCCTCATTTACAAAACCAAGCGACTGTAATGCTCTTTTTCTTTTAGCACTTTTACCTTTATTATGTTCTTTTATAAAAACCTATGAAGATCAGAGAATTTATCGGATTCATATTTTATATCAGAAACCAATATATCATACTGGGTTTTCTTGCTTTTAACGCTCATCTCGATTATTTCTTCATAGGTTGCACCGTTCGTAAATCCGTCACGCCGTATAAAAATAGAAGGGATATTTTATATTTTAAAATTACAGGCTTAACTGCCGATTCATCAATTACTATCTTAATTATAGCGTTCTTTACCATTTACTTTATATCCCTATGAAGGATATTTTTCATTTGTGGTCTTGGTGTCAAATGTTCGTTGACCTGATTGTTGAAGTAGTTCCTTTCATTATCTGCGCCCTTCCTATCAAAAAACCAATCAACTTATTGGTCTTATCCTCCACTCCAATATAAAAAATCTCCTCCGAAGCATTGGCAAATCTGCGATACTTTTTAAGCCAGCCGATAACATCCTCTCTATTTAGAACTGCCTTGCTTTCAAACTGTCACTTTCAAGCTTCACGTCTCCAATTATCTCATCTAAATACATAACGTCACCTCTTTATTTGAACTACTTCAATAATACTTCAAAGTCACTTCAAAGTCAACTTCAAACTCACTTCAAACTCACTTCAAACTCGCTTCAAACTCACTTCAAACTAATGGTGACCCTATCATTTAGCTTATATTTGACGACCTATCTTTACATACTTGCAAGTGCCTTCCTCACCCTTTCGTGAGTGCAAAAATCCCACTTCCTTCTCAAGTTCCTCCATATCATCCACATCCACAAAGCAGTAATCTGTTACCTCATCAGGATTTACTTTTATCTTACTCTTATCAAAGCATCCCTTAAAATGAAAAATATCCACAAAGTAATTATCTCCGCTTTCTGTATCTTCATTTCTATAGCTGTAAATAAGCTTCCCCTTTTTCTTATCTATCTCAAGCCCTGTCTCTTCTGCCACCTCCCTAAGTACCGCAGTCTGAGAATCTTCTCCAGCCTTAGCACTGCCTCCCGGTATTTCCCAGGCACCTGCTCCCCATTTTTTATCATTACTCCTTTTGGTAGCAAGAAGCTTTCCGTATTCATCCTCTAGTACAGCCAGTACATAGAGCATATACTGCCCCTTTTTAAGTCCCTTTCCGCGAGGAAGAATTTCTCCGGTCTTTTCTTTGTTTTCATCATAAATATCTATCATTTCCATAGTATTTTCCTCAAATTCAATCCTCATAGTATCATCAAAACAGCTGTCATTCCCTCTGTGACAGGCCGCACCATTCTTTATTACCTTAACTAAGATGGCATCATTATCACAATCTGATTCAATGCTCACAATGTGCTGATAGTTACGCTTGTCTCTCCCTTAAGCCAGAGCTTACTTCTGGAGCGGGAATAAAAACAGGTGAGCTTTTTATCAAGCGTTATCTCAAGTGACTGTCTGTTCATATAGGCAAGAGTGAGAACTCTTCCTGTAACAAAAGTCCTGTACTATGCAGGGTACAAGTCCTTTTCATCAAACTTAATCTTGTTAATATCAAACATAATCTGTCTCCCTAAACCCGTACCAGTATCCCTCTGCCTTTAACTCTTCCTTCAAGTCCTTTATCTTACCTCACCTGAGTGGAAGATAGAGGCCGCCAGCCCTGCTGATATATCCGGTATTTCCTAAACAGTTTTCAGTAAAGTCTTCCACCTTCCCCTGCTCCTCCTGAAGCTATAACAGGTACAGGGCTTATGTCACATACTGCCCTTAAAAAGTTCAAGGTCAAAGTCCCTTTCTTTACACCATCAGTATCGATAGAATTTTTACCACTCTCTCCTGCCCCACGCTTAATTCCATCCTCTATAAAGCTAAGTGCTAAAATCCCGGTATCCTTTCTTCCACCTTCCGCAAATATATGGTAGTCTCCACCTACCCTCTTAACATCTACGGAAAGTACCACGCATTGGTTGCCATATTTGAGGCGACCTCATTTATTAGCCCAAGGTTTTGACAGCACCTGAATTTACTGACACCTTATCAGCACCACATTTTAATACCCTGTCAAAGTCAGCAAGGGTGCTTATGCCTCCTCCTACCGTCAGCGGAATGAAGACTTCCTCTGCCACCCTTGTTAGGATATCTGTAAATATTTTTCTGCCCTCAACACTGGCTGTAATATCATAAAATACCAGCTCATCAGCCCCTGCCTCACTGTAACGCTTGCCTAGCTCCACCGGTTCTGCTATTTCCTTTAAGCCTGCAAAATTAACTCCTTTTACTACCTTCCCATCCTTTACATCTAGGCAGGGAATAATTCTCTTTGTTATCATATTTTAAGTGCCTCTCTTAAATCAATATTTCCTGTGTACATAGCCTTGCCAAGAATGGCTCCGTAAAGTCCTGCTTTTTTAAGCTCCACAAGGTCATCTAGCCTTGTTACCCCTCCTGATGCGGTTATATTCATATCTGTGTGAGCCATCAGCTTTACATAAAACGCGGTATTTATCCCACTCATAGCACCATCTTTTTCTATGTCTGTCACAATAATATTCTTAACTCCTATTTCTCTAAGCTCTCCAACAAAGTCAATATGTTCTTATCAAGGACTTCAAGCCAGCCCTTTAGCAACCTTCTCATCCTTTACATCTATGCCTACTGCAATTTTATCTCCAAATTTATCTGCCATCTCCTTTAGAAATGCACCATCTGTGGCAGCCTTTGTTCCTAGAATTATCCTATCCACTCCCACAGAGAGGTAATGCTCAATCATCTCCTCACTTCTTATGCCTCCGCCTATTTCAACCTTAAGTCCTGTCTTTTTACATATTTCTTCTACATAGCCAAAATTAGGCGTAGAGCCTTCCTTTGCCCCCTCAAGGTCTACAAGGTGAAGCCACTTTGCTCCCGCTGCCTCTATTTCTACAGCCTTCTCTCACATTTTCACTATCACCGTCATCTTGTTATAGTCGCCTTTAGGGAGCCTTACCACTTGCCCTCATACATATCTATAGCAGGAAATATTATCATATAAACCGCCTTTCTTAGCCTGCAAAAGTTTTTCAGTATCTTAAGCCCTGTCTCCCCTGCTTTTTCAGGGTGAAACTGTACACTCGTAGACAGCTCCACTCTTTCACCGCGACGAGTCACATCTCATCCCATATTCTGCTGTAGCTATAAGGCTCTCCTCACAGTTAAAGCCTGCTGAAGCTGTGCACAAAGTAAACTTCTACTTCCCTCAGATAGTCCTTCAAATATAGGGCTTTCTTTCTTAAAATTCAGCCCGTTCCATCCCATATGCGGTACTGCAAGGTTCGTTGGCAAGGCTTCACTTAGTTCTCTAATTTCTCCCTTTATTAACCCTAAGCCTTCATTTTCTCCGTATTCATATGACCTTTCAAAGAGAAGGCGCATACCAAGACAAATGCCTAAAAAGAGGCTTACCCTTCTTCACTTCCTCCAAAATAATATCCGATAAACCACTTTCACGAAGCCTTGTCATCGCATCTGGAAAGGCTCCTACTCCAGGAAGTATTATTCTCTCTGCCTCTGAGATAATCTTCCTATCGGAGCTTATTGCAGCCTCTTCTCCTGTCTTTTTAAGGGAACTTACAAGTGAAAATACATTTTCCAACTCCATAATCTATGATAACTGTCATATCTTCTTTAATCACCTTTTCTATTCGTTTCCATTTCAATTATCTTACAATCAAAACAGCTAAATCCATAATATGCTTTTACACTCTTATAGACATTCTACTTATGTAGTCTTTTTCTGCTGTCTTTCTTCTGCTGTCTTTCTTCTGCTGTCTTTCTCCTGCTGTCTTTCTCCTGCTGTCTTTCTCCTCGCCTACTCTTCCTCAAATCTTATATCCACAGCCCTTGCGTGTGCTGTAAGTCCCTCTTTTTTAGCAAAATAGGATATCTTCTCATAATCCTCTCTAAAGGCCTCTTTAGTATAGTAGCTGTACTGGATGTTTTTTACAAAGTCCTCTACAGAGAGCGGACTGTAGAACCTCGCAGTACCTGAGGTCGGCAGGGTGTGGTTAGGTCCAGCAAAATAGTCTCCCGTTGGTTCTGCGTTGTATCTACCTAAGAATACAGAGCCCGCATTTTTAATAAGTCCAAGGTAGTTAAAAGGCTCATCCACGCAGACCTCTATATGTTCAGGCGCAATACGGTTTGCTATCTCGATTCCCTGAAGTAAATCCTTGCAAATGATGATTTTACCGTTATTCTCAATTGAGGCCCTTGCTATCTCCTCTCTTTCTAGCATCTTTAGCTGATTCTCAATCTCATTCCTTACCTCTGTTGCAAGTGTATAAGACTCTGTAATAAGCACCAGGATGCATTTTTATCGTGCTCAGCCTGACTAAGCTCAGGTCTCTTGCCACAAAACCTAGATTCTGACTTCCCGTCTGCCAGCACAAGTACCTCAGAAGGGCCTGCTATCATATCTCTATGCTGACCGGCCAAAGACCTGCTTTTGGCTTCTGCACAAAGGTATGTTGCTGGGACCTACTATCTTGTTGCACCTTAGGCACACTCTCTGTACCAAAGGCAAGCGTCATCGCAACAGCCTGTGCCCCTCCCTATCTTATATACTGATGTAACTCCTGCAATCTTTCTTGACGCAAAGTATATATGGATTAACCCTTCCTTCTTTATTCATGCGCTTACCATAATTATCTCGGACACCTGCACATGCAGGGCAGGAACAGCGTCCATAAGGACGTGTGGATGGGTAGGCGACCGTTCCTCCTGCACATAGAGCCCCACCTTTTTCAATCAGGCACAACTCTTTTGTCCAAGTATAACGCCAGCCTTATTTGTCATCATAAAGCCCTGCCTCACCTGCTTTCTCGTGAAATGCCCTTATATTACTCTCGTCTTTTAAGTATATCAAGAAACTCAGCCTCAACCTGACCTAAGCGCTCTTCCATCTCTTCCCTGCTTACCTTAAACTGATTAAGCTTTACACCGTCAAATTTTTTCAGGTATTCGCCAAGAGCCTTATCTCCCTTAGTCTTAACATTGTCTATGATTTCACGAACTATGTCTCTACCTCAGACACAGGCTCATTTTCTTGCAAATATCGCTTCTTCCTTAATCTTACCTACTTCATCATATTTTAATCATAACCACTCCTTAATCCAAAATTGTCCTGAATTATTCTTGATTATCTCTAATTATCCATAATTATTCTTAGTTATCCATAATTATCCTTGGTTATCCATGCAATTACTCTTAATCATTCGATAATTATCCTTGGTTATCCATAATTACTCTTAATCATTCATAATTATCCTTGGTTATCCATAATTACTCTTAATCATCCTGATTATTACTAATTATCCGCAACATACGACGCTTAGCCCTACTCTACCTAATACAGCAGGATAATTTATCACGTATTCCTGCAATCTCTTCGTTCTTAAACTGAAAGCTAACCTTGTTGCATATAAATCTGGCACTGATAGGGAGTATCTCTTCGATTACCCGAAGGCCATTCTCACGAAGTGTGCTTCCGGTTTCCACTATATCCACTATTACATCCGAAAGCCCAAGCAGCGGTGCTAACTCTATGGAGCTGTTAAAGCCCTATTATATCTATATCCCTGCCTACTTCCTCATAGTATTTGCCTGCAATATTTGGAAATTTGGTGGCCACCTTCAGTGTCTTCTCTGCCTTTTCAAAGAAACCTTTTTCACCGCAGACGCACATCCTGCACCTCCCTATGCCAAGGTCAAGGAGTTCATATACATCAGGCTCATACTCCCCTAAGAATGTCGCAGCCCTGTATACTCCCACATCAGCGAAATTCTCTTTCCACATATATGTGCTACATCCGATGGCTTCACCCAGAAATATCTGACACCCTTTTCCTCATTTACAAAGGTAAGTTTCCTGTTAGGCTCTAAGATATCCGGACAGGAATATCCTGCTTTCTAAGATGTCATAAGACTTACTCCTATTCTTCCTTTAGGAAGAGCTATATTTATCATATCATTCTCCTAATTCAATAACCTGCTTAGCTCTTATTCTTCCCATCATTTCTCTCTCTTCATCCTTTCTATAAGCTCCACCTATAGCCCCTCATTTATAAGTCTCTACTACATCTACTCGCTCAGTAATATCATCCTTTTCTCATCGTAATGATGATATAGTCTAAAGCCTTATCCGACACCTCTTCCTTGTAGTCTTCTACCAAAGAGAGGTCAAGGGCAAAAGCCTATGGCTCCTGACGTCCTTCCCATTTTGTGCAAGTTTGTCATACCTTCCGCCAGATAGTACGCTAAAGACGCAGTCGCTTCAATCGCCCCTGCAAGATAATTCCGTTATAATAGTCCATCGAATTGACTTTACTGAGTCGAGGTAAAATGCTGTCTAGAACGTTAAAAGCCTTCAAAGCAGAGGCTAACTTTTTAAGTCTTATAATTATCTCCTTATTCTCCCCAAGCAGTTCTCCTGTGAGGCTTCCATCTGCCAGTCTTTTTACACCTTCTTCAAGCGGAAGGTATAGGTTTATCATATTTTTGCAGTATTTCTGCTTTGTTTTCATCAATCTCCCAGCACTTACAAGAACATCTAGCTCTGCCACATTTTTAGTTTCAAAAAGCCTGAGTATCCTGCCTGTATCAGTTAGTCTTAACTTCTCAAAGATATCTGATAAAAGGCCTACATCACTTATTCTTATCCTAATCTCATCGCTAAATAGCTTAAGGCTCTTAACTGCAAGCGATATAACCTCCGCCTCAGCATGAGCTGTTAATTTCCCTATGTACTCAATTCCTGCCTGAGCACTCTCTAAAAATGCCTGTCTTTAGGGCGGTATATCATTTGGCGAGTAATATATCCTCCCTTTCCAAGTCCTGACTTCATCACGCCAAGAGTAACATCAGGCTTTAGGGCAGGGAGTTCACCGTCCAACTCGAGTGAAGCTTATAACCTGATTCTGAGTTCGCAGTTCTTGTTCTCTACATAGGTTCATAGGGTTCAAACTCAGACATCTTAAACTCTTATAGCCACTATCTTTCATAGAGTCTATTTAATTCTTTAGCTGTCATCTCTCTCATTTCTTTTGTTAACCAAGACTTCCTTAGTGGAAGGTATCTTATCATTAAATCTCTCATCTATAGCCACTGCCTGACTGGATTGTTCCTTCCAAGCCCCTTAAAGGCGGCTTCTGCTATGTGGTGTGAATTAACTCCTGCAAACTGCCTGATATGAAGGGTAAGACCTGCATTTACTGCAAGGGCATTCATAAATTCGGCAACCAGCTCCGTGTCAAAGCTTCCAATCTTCTCTGTTAGAAAATGCAAGTCTGTATGAAAGCCTCCCTGCCTGATATATCAAGGGCGGTAAGCACAAGGCTCTCATCCATCGGCTGATAAGCTTCTACCAAAGCGGCATATCCCTCTTTTATCTCCCTGAGCCTCTCTAAGGGCCATACCAAGCGTAATTCCTACATCTTCTACACTGTGGTGGTCATCAACCCAGGTATCACCTACACATTTAACCTTAAGTTCAACCCCTGCATATCTGGCAAACAAGGTCAGCATATGGTCTAGAAAGCCAACCCCTGTGGATATTAAAGATTCCTCAATATTTCCATCCAAATCAAGGCTTAATTCTATCTTTGTTTTCTAGCAGTTTCCTCTTTATATCAGCTTTCCTCATATTCTTAATCCCCTTTTTAGGTTTCTTTTATATCACTTCTTATCCACTTGTAAACCTATCTTTTACCATTGTTTTCCTTGCTAGTTTACACATAGGCGCCTTCTTACGTTTTACTTCCAAGAATATCTCTTATCCTTTCAATGAATACCTCCATATCCCTCATACTGCCTATGGTAATCCTGTTATACTCTTTGATTCTCTCATCGTTAAATGCCCTTATAAGTATCCCACGTGCCTTTAATTCTCTCATAGAGCCTCATTCCACTAAGCTTTATCAGTCCTGACAAAAGAAAGTTGGCTCTGGAATCTAATACCATAAATCCTAATTTTCAAGTTCATCTTTCGGTAAAATGCCTGGTTTCCTTTATCTTGTTGCAGTTTTCGTAAAAATAGCCTGTGTTCTTTATCCCTTCTACCGCCATCTCATTGATAAAGTATTCACATTATAGGGATTGGTTGAGAATTTACTCTATCAAGGTCAGCTATCGCCCTTTCATTTCCCATAGCAAATCCCAACCCTTGCTCCTGCCAGTGAGCGGGACTGAAAAGGTCTGAATTACGAGAAGGTTATCATACTCCGTATAAGGCTGACTGCCGAGCTTTTCTCATCAGCAAAGTCTATATATAGTCTCATCTATAATTACTACATTGTTCTTATTGTTTTCAATATTTCCTTATCTTATCAAGGCTTAGTATAAGTCCCTGTAGGGAGCATTGCAGTTAGCTATAATTATTGCTATGTCAAGATTGTTATAGTCTTTTCACATCAATAGAATAATCTTCTCTAAGGGGAATAATACTGGCCCTTAGATGATTTAGTATCCCATACACACTCATAGAAGCTGTAGGTGATATCCGGAAAGCTAATCCCTCTCCTCCAAATGCCATAAAAGCTGTAATAAAGGCATTCATCGAGAGCCATTACCTATAAATATCTCACTTTCTTAAGACCGTAGAAATCAGCAATAGCTTTCTTTAAGCTCACTTACATCCGGGTCAGAATATAGCTAAGCCCTTTACAAGTTCCATATCAAAATCACTTTTTAGACTGTAAGCGGGAGGATAGGGAGATTCATTGGTATTAAGCTTTATATAGGTCTTTATTCTGTGACTGTTCCCCCGCTACAGGTAGGGTGTCAGGTGCATATTTGCTAAAAACTTGACATAGACCTTTCTCCTTTTCACTTTCTGTATGCTACCACTCTACCTTGCTAAAGTATTTTGGTTCATTATACCCTATATGCTTACTTTATGTCAAGACTTATATTTAAAGTTATAAAAACCACTGACTCACAGGATGTGGGAATACACTGCTGTAATCAGTGGTTCATTATAGCTTTGTTTATTAAATTGTCGCAAAAGCTTCTGTAGACATCAGGGAGTTTCATTGGTTTGTAGAAATAATAGCCCTGCACGGAATCGCAGCCCGCTCTCCAACGATATAGCTCTTTTTCTGTCTCCACTCCTTCCACACATACCATCTTGCATCAAAGTTATGACAGGCAGACACACGGTGAGATATGAATACCTTACTGTCAGACGAATCCGACATCTTCTTCATAAGTGAGCGGTCAAGTTTTACTATATTGGCAGGATATTTAGGAGCATCTCAGAGAGGAATATCCCACTCAAAGTCATCAGTGCCATCATCATATTCATATCCCTACAGCTTTCAATGAACTTCAACAGCTTAATAGGATCATCAGATAATGGGTTTCCAAGTGCTCAAGTCACAAGACGTGAGCCATCCATTTCATAGTCCTCTCAAAAAGCCGCTTCATATATGGCACAGAAAGTCTCATCCTTTATCTGGTAGTAGCTGACATTGAAGTCCAAAGTAAATCTCAGGAATGTAGGCACATATCCTCTTACTAATCTTTGCTTACCGCTTAAAACACCCATTTCCCGTCAGTGGACATAAGGTTATTCTCTTCAGTATAGGGCACAAGACCATAGGAGATACATTCTGTCCTCATAACTCCAACGAAGCAGAAGCTCGCCACCCTATCAGTCTGTGAGTCTCTGCTGACACTATCGGCGCGATCACAACCCTGAAGTTGTTCATGTCATTTTGCTACGTCCTTACTTATATCAAGCGAGATCTGCTTCTGTTCACGATGCAAACTCTATGGTCTTTTCTGTACTAAACGATATCCTCTTCAGGCTTGTGCTTTGCTATGTCAAGTACACTCTACATCAGTAATAATCTCTATGGCTGACATATCAGGGGTTTAGTTCGCCGAGAATGCCCACAGAGCAAGAGATAACGGATAGGAAGGTTATACTCAGCATAAGAGTCGGATATAATCTTCTTTATTTTTCTTTGAACATCTCATCAAGGGTATAATCGGCATTGCCTCGCAATCACTGCCATAAAAGCGCAATCCATCAAGTCTGTAAAACTTGATCCCTATCATCAAAGCTTGCAAGAAGCTCCGTAGCAATATCCTTTATAAGGTTATCACCGGTTGACCTTCCTTAATTCATTAATCTCACCATCCATTTTAGGCGGAAAGCACAGACAGGAAGACTTGTCTCCTTAAAAACAGACTACTGATGTCGCGTACAGCAGACTTTTTCTTTCTGGAAGTTGGTTATAGGACAAGTTTCAAAGGCATTGCTAAGTATCGATACATTACCACTGTAAAACAGTGGCTCTCCCTTTCTTTATCCCACTCATATGTATCCCCACAACGTACCCAGACCTCCTCGCCATATTTGTCACACAACTACGGTATATAAGGTCATATACGTCTCTTTTCTGCTTTATAAATCTCACTAAAATCTTTTTCGTAGAATTCACGATCTTTCTCATGTTATAAGACTGCTTCCACTCCTCAGGAAGACTCATGCACTATGTTGTTCTCGAGCCTCATTTTTCCTTTATAGTGTCTGATATAAACCAGGCATTTTTCTGAAGGTCACCAAAGTAGGGGTGGCTGTCGCCAAGCTCAGAGCCTTGAAAAACTACGTCCAGACTAAAGTAGTTGTTTTCAATAAATCTATACAACATACTGTTTCTGCTGTCATTAAAATGATCTACGAAGTTATCTAAACTGTCATTCTCCTGTCATGGTCTTCCCTGTTGCAGGATCAGAGCTTTACTAAAAATATATTGCTTTATTCTGTATAGCTTACACTTTCCGCAATAGCTCTTACCTCTACCGGCACGAGAGGATTCTATTAGACCAGTAAGAACCAAAGACTAGTGGTATATGTTTGTTATTTATTTCACCTTCAAGATTCTTTATCAGCTTGTCAAATAAGCACTATCTATATTAGGACAAACAACCAGAAAAACGGTTACCTGTTACCCTGTATATCTTATACCCGCAAATACCTCACCAAGAAGAGCATTTAGCTAAGCATAACAAGATATTGCCTTCCTGATATCCACGCTCATCATTAGTTGTTTCAGTCCAGAAAGGTCACACGATACCATGTCTAACTGCTCTACATCCGTCAAGCTTCTTAAGTCCTCCTCAAAAGCTTCTCTGATTATATGCTAATGTAAGAGGACTCATAGCTATTTATCATGTTATCTTTTCTCGGCATTCTGTGCTTGACTATAAAATGAAAAAGTGAACTTATTTTCTTAAGTATGGAACGATTACTCATCCTCATCAGCTTCCCAGGATTGTCCACACTAAGAATCCTACCACATCATTTCCTAAATATATGGGACAGCCACAAGTGACTTTACGTCCTGTGGCTTTAGGACAGCATAAGTAGATGGGGCATCGTCTTAATTGCCTCAACGTCAGGTATAATTACATTCTTATTTTTGCTAAATAGAGTCCAGCCAGAAAATCAACAATTTGTATGCTTTCATTCTGGAGCATTTCAATTTGTGCATGTAATCTTTTGCTACACCACTATAAGTATTACTTATCGTTTCATTACTGTAATCAATCTCAAATACATAGGCTCGTTCACACTTACACTAATTCACCTAGAAACTTTTGACATTTCACCGGCACATTTAGTTCTGTGTTTTCCAAATCAAGTGCATTCAAAGCCAATTTCCTAAATATTCAGTAATGGAGGAAGCATTATCTATAAGCTCGGCTTCCTTTTCACTAATCATCTTCGCACTCCTGCTAAGTTATAGTTTACATTTCACCCATCGTCTGCGATGTTTTTCAGTCTGATCTGCTACTATAAGATTTTCGATAATTTCCGCTAAATCTCCGCATAACCCCATCTATATTATGTCGTAAATTTAATTCTATGGTCTGTAACCCTTCTCCTGGGAAATTGTGGGTCGAATCTTCTCAGACCTGTCACCACGCTTCCCACACGCAACTTTCTTGTTGGCGTACCTCTTCGGCATGTGCCTGTCTCACATTCAAGCTCATAGCAAGTCTTGAACGAGTACTATCATTGCTTTTGTCTTTAGTTTCTTAGCTGTGACTACCTCATCCGGCAGAGATAACCTCCCATCGTAGAATGTGTGATCGAAACGAAACAGCTGAATCGGTGGTATTGACGCATCACACGTGCCACAGAAGCCTAGACACATCAAACTTGATGTCATTAGAGTCAATGTTTACACGTCAACCCTCTTCTGCCTTCGGTAATATAGCCACCGTTAACTTTTGCCAGATGTCTGCGACTTGCACCGTGAGACTCTGTCACCGGAACTCTCTGTACTCTGTGGGTTCCGCTTTTTCGTATTTAAGCTTTGAGCTCCCGCCACCGATGGTGAAAAGTAACCATACGGCCTCCAAGACCGTTTTCATTGAGGCTTAAGTATCTCACGGGCTTCAGTGGTTATTCTCTGCATGTTGCAGGCGCGGTGAAAGTTCTGAAGCAAATATAGTACTTCAATCTCCTTACCTGCACCGCACTGATTTCAACTGTTACATTCTTCTTATCATCCGTTCTTATCCTTTGGAAAGCAAGAACCTTGAGTTCCTTTTCAAATTCAGGCACACGAGCCTTCGCACTGGGCAAGCTCTTCTCTTTGCAAGTTCTTTTGGCTCAGGATCGCTCTCTTCAGATGTCATCTTGAGGCAATCCTCTATCTGCTGATGACACGCACATGTTCATTGAATTTCTCTACACACGATGAGGCTGCCTTAGGTCGGCTTCTGTTCACTTCATAAGACTTCTAAACTTATTTTGTGGATCCAGATGCGACCACACCTATGAAAGCTAATTCATCCGTGCTTCCACTTATGTACCTTCCTGCGAGGGTTTCCAATACTTTAGCTTATCAGTTTTCCTTCTAAATGTAAATAATATAAGTACAGTTGCATCGCTTGTGTATTATAACCGGCGGCCCTAATGCCAATTCTTGCAACCCGCAACCTCTTTAACGACCTCAGAACTTAGCCTTTGACCTCCGTCGCTGACATGGCGTCAAATGCCTTTGGTAGAATGTAGTCTTCGTTTAATTCACATCATCTGGAAACCAGTCCTGCTGTAGCTTTTTGCGCGGCAATCTTCATCTCGTCATTTTGATCTCGCATATGCGCATCAAAACTCCCCTAAAAGATGCACTGGACAAAGCTACATTGTTTACACGGTTAGGAAAATCTGAACGTCCGGTGGAAACCGCAACTGGCTCAACTGCTAGCACGCTTCATCGGGAAATACCAATCGGGTACAGGGTTGGCTGCGGGCGAATATAACAGCATCTTTTATGCCACTTCTTGCCATTTCTTCACTGGCAAGAGTTTCCGGAGCGAACACCCGCACGATAAATATCAACAACTTTATCACTCCTCAAGTCTTCCTTTTCAATTTCATTGTTATATTTGCCATCTCTAACTTTTGTGGTTCGATCTTCTCTTCCCGCTTATAAATAGCACCTTTCTGTCTGTCATTATTACATTTTTAGGTCCCATTGCCCATCAAAAGCTTTATTATAGCAATATAGGCGGCTCCTGCTCCCGGTGACAATCTTAACATCTATATTCTTTCAAAAAGCTTTTCAATTGAGGCGGCTACTCTGCGGCACGTATATAGCAAGGCTTAGTCCCACTGCATTGTCAACTGCCGCCTCTTGCCTTTAACTCTCTATCTCTTCTTCCACTGTACATGCTTTTCAAGTGAAACCTCCGTGCATCACAACTCCTCCTTTTACATATTTACTCATGCGGGATGTGGGTGTCGCAAGATCTGGGCACAGCCATTATTCAGAGATTGCTTCACATTCCTTTATCTATTTCATACCAGCTCTTCGTGGCTAAATACCTCATCAAAGCTCACTCTTCATCAGCACAGCCTAGTCAAAGGCGGGCCTTCTTTCAGGCTAATCACTACACACATATATGCTTTCTTTGCAGTACGACGACTGCTATCACCAGCCGCGCCATGAAAATGCGGGTAGCAAGCAGAATTGTGCAGATTATCTCACGCATTTTCTCTCGCGGTCGGCTCTAATCCCCATAGCACAGTTATCGTTAAACGAGCTCATTGCATCACGAAGTCTCACAGACTGCAAGAAGTTGTACATGAGCACGGGCATAAATACACATTTAAGCTCAAAGTTTCCCTGAAGATGCCGCGCATGCCTCGCCGCCACATCATTGCCCATCACACGGACAGCCACTGATGGTCACTGCTACGCACTGCGTTGGGTTTACCTTGCACAAGCATAATAGAGCTTCGTGTTCATTTTCGGGAATGAATATCTCACAAAGACCAAGCAACTGATCAGAGTGCGAGCCATCTCGCACATCATTGGCTATCTTTCACTCGCCTAGTGCACCAGGTCCCTACGATTGCACCGTGGCGGGTAACAGAGGTGCGTCCTTTGAGTTGGTGCGATGGACTTTATTCTCATCTGTTGCAGTATGGCTCATCTGTAAGTTCTGCTTTCCAACTCTTTCTTTGCCACCCTGCTGCTGTCCAAAAGTTCTTGGGGTGCATTTATCCCGTTCCCCACAGCAGTTCCGCGAGACCGGCCATATATGCCCTGCCGGCCTAGTCTTTACTGTCACGAAGGCTGTTAATAAAGCGCACGTCTCCAGCCGCTTTTATTTCCTGAGAAAACCTGATAGAGTCGCATTCTGCAGATGTGAGTCCTTCACACTCTCAATTCATGTCATCATTTTCCTTTTCAAACGCTACTCAAATGTAAGCATGGAGTTTCTCTATGGTTGCAGGTAAGTACCCTTTTTATCACTTTCCATTACCGACTCGCTATATGCATAGCTGTGGGAAAAGCATCGCATTGGAGCCTCTGAACATATTTACATCATCATTAGGATGAAGTATCCTCTCGCTCACCGAGCATATTGCTCTGCCGAATTATTACTTCGTGTATTCATATTTGCTCTGTGTGCACTAGAGCCTGTCTGCCACACCTTATGGCGGGAATTCTTTATCAGTGTTTTCCTTGTATAATATCTCATCTTGCAGCCTTTCTTATAAAGCTCGCACTTGTCAAGCGGGAGCTTGCCAAAGCTCAAGGTCGACCTCTGGCGGCGGCCTCTTCGGCATAGCAACGCCCTGATTACGGAAGGCATGGTCTCCGTACCTATGTTAAAATTATTATGTGAACGCTCCCGTCATGCTGCTCCCCACAGCCTTCTCCGGAACATTTACCTCGCCCATAGAGTCTCTCTATTCTATATTTCTCAATGGCGCCCTAGTAGTCGCCCAGGCTGCCCATAACTATCCTATCAAGACTCAGACCGTCCTTCATTATCTTTCACATCTGTCAAAACCATTTTTCAAGTAAGATAGAGGCTGCGCTCTCACTTTTGATTATCTCCCATTCGTAGAGTACCACCATAGTTGATAACAGCTCTTTGCTGATAATTCTGTAGAAATTTTGTAACCCATCAATATCACCGTCCAAAAGAGCAAGTCTTGGTATATAATCCTGCATTCCGGCATAAGTTCATCTATTTCAAGCTCAATGTAGGGAGGGTTTGATACTATTATATCAAACTTATGCAGACGTTTTCAGTACATATCCCCTGTATAAAACTAATCTCACCCGCCTGAGAGCTCTTGGCGTTTTCTCCTACGCCACTTCAAGGGCTTTCCTGAGAGAATATCGAGAGAGGCTGCCACCTCAGGTAACGCTTACCAACAATGCCATGAGATATTGCCACTTTCTGGCCTGAACCTGTACACACACATATCAGAAGTGCAGCTCTCAGAACGCTGTTTGACACTCTTCCACCAGAAAGCTCGGTTTCCTGCTCCAGGTATCGGTACATTTTCATCTGCACCTTAAAGGTAGGTCCAAAGAAATCTCTCTTGTCCCAATCTACGTACAGAGAGAGGATTCTTTGTTCCTTCTACTCTAAGCCTCAGCAACTCCTCCGCCTTGTGTCCTCTATTATATCTCTTCTGAATGCTATGTAAATACTGTGCACAGTTAAGACCGGTAGTATACTCTAATATATATCCGGCATCAAGCTCTGCCTCATCTATTCCTGCCTGTGTAGCATTTTTGGCGCTGTCTGCAAGCACTCTGACCTTTTGACAGGCTATATTCCACTTTATCCATTTTTCTCCTCTTTCCACGCCTCCTCTCTCTCCTTCTTGCTATCGATGGTTTTAGCATTTAGTATCTCATCATCCTCATCCCTCAGATATTTTTGACTGTCTTAACTCCTTCTTTAACATCCAGTGACTGCTTTACGTCTTTCAGCAAGAGCTAATATCAGTATCGTTTTCTTTTCGGGACTTTACTCACCTGCTGTAGTCCTGCCACCTTCTTTTGAGACACTCCTGCACTCTTCCTGTATCCTTCTTCGTCTCTGAAGAGTCGCCTCTGTTCTATATAGCTTTATCCTTGCTTACTCTCTTGATTCCGGCTTTTTCAGCACTCTTAAAGCTTATAAAGCCTCTCATGGAACGTCTGCATTCTTTTACCTCTTCCCTTACTCAGCAACGAACATGACACCCGGATTCAATGGCTACTTTCACCAGCTTCATCTTCAGCGCTCAGCGAAAATCACACTCTCAGGAAGGAGGCATAGCGGGCAGATTTCACCATATCTGCCATGAACTATTTTTCACTGCCGTAATCTCCATAATTTCGTACAAGTGGGACCTGCTGCTAACGGTACCTGTAAGAAGCCTGATTACCTAGCCCTAAGCACACATTTACTCTATTCTTTACAGGCTTTATAAAACAAGTATGCTAAGTGCTATGACTACCGCCAAAATGAAATGAAAGTACACTGGTAGTAGTCTTCTGTACATACATTACTGACAGCACTGAGGCGCAAAGCGGCCCATATCACACACAGTTCATTGCTTTATGCAAGGCTCCAAGGTACTATGTACAATACCCTTTTAATCTCCCGAAGCATCGATATTCCAAATATGCTATGGGTACCAGAGTATGTCAAGCCTCATTATCTCCTCAATAAAGGTAAAGGGCAATATCTGAGTTTATAACATTATAAACGACAGTGAAATGCCGTCAGAGGGCAGTGCGAGTAGCCCTATAGTGTGTGATAACAGCAATGACTGTTAAGCTCCTTTAGTTTCCCTACTGTCAATCCTTTCTCACCTTCTTCTTTGTCAGCATAGAATTTCTCTGATACCGAGAAATTCGCTAACTATCGAGTTATCACTGTCTCCACAAGGCTTTACTACACTCTAGCAAAAGGCGTGACGAAAAGGCGGTATTTTCTCTGTTATGTCATGTCAACCCTACCGGTCAGAACCTCAATATCATCATCAGGCTTTACGGACTGCAAGTGCATATTTGCTTCTGCTCTTTACCAATATGCCTTCAAGCACAGCTAATCCGCTCATCCCCGAACCGCTTCATACTTCCTCCTAGCAGACCATCGCATTTGGCTGATTCCGTCCTTCCATAACAATATGTTATGTTGGCGCCTTCGTGCCCTGCGACGAGTCTCGTTCTTATTCTCTGTAATGGTCACTGCTTAATGCCGGTAATCTGCTGATTGAACTTGCTCAGCAGCTCCACGGCAAATGCGGCTCCTGCTGTATCCTGTAAGTGGAAGACGGATGACACTTTGAACAAACTCTCAACGTGGATAGAATCGCTTGTTGAAACACGGTAGTAGTCCTCGTTTCACAGTTGCGGGTTGCCACTACAATAATGGTATTCTGGATTGATGCAACTTCTCTCGTATTATCTCACTTTCACTCACTTTGTTGATTTGAGTTTTGCCACGATCTGTATAAAATAACTCTATGACCATATCATATAATTTCTGAAACGGCAAAGACGTACTGCTCAATATCTAATCCTTTCAGGTGCACTGTCAAGGAGCGAGCCCACGATCTTCAGCGCCACCAGCGCTCTCCTTCAATCCACTTGACTTTGGTTCCCTGCCAGCTTGCGTTATTCCTGTACCTGAATCCTGATGCAACGTCGCGGCCCTTTCCTCTTGGAACCGTGCCTTTTCAGATATATAAGGGTCTCCTCATCGGACTGGAGTCCTTTCATAAGCTTTCTTCTCCATTCCACCCATTGGCCACATCCCATTTCATCCATAAGTGTATCAATTCTCTTTTTATGCAGATGCTGAAAACTTTTGAACCTCTGGCACTCTCGCTCAGGAAAAAGGACTGTAAAGCTTTCCACGAAAAATCTAACGTTGTTATATCTCGTCACAGCCATTTACTATTACGATTACCATTCTTCGGACATCGAATCTCTTGGTGCCCACGTCATCATAAACTCTCGCTCCTCTCGCCTATTCATTATAAGCAATGCCAACGGACTACATTTCGGTGTACATTTTGCAAATCAAACATTTTCAGAAACTCGATTTCCATGGATTAATTGAAGTTCTAACCTCTATAGCTTCCTTTCCTTCGATACAGTCCTCGATGTAGTAACCTTGCCTCCATATTGTTGTCCTTTGCATTTCATACATAATGTCAACAGCTAAACCTTTCTTCATAGTGGCCTCCAAGCGCTCTTGCTCCTGTCTTTTCTCTCAAGCGCCTCCCTCTATGCTATTATCTCTTTGGCATCTTCAGAAAATTCAAGTCAACCTCATCCAGTTCAAGAAGTTTTCATCACTGCTTAAGTATAGCATTCTTTTGGTTCTGACGGTACTCACGACAAGCATTAGTCATCACTCCAGCTCGTCCACTGCAAGCACGGCAGGAAGCGCTTCCAAGGAACTCAGAGGTATCACTTACCATGCTTCATCGTCATCCAGTGAGTTTGCTGCTTGTGCAGAAATATTCTCCTTTGTCATTACACTATCTTTTTAGGTCGCCTGTGCAAAAGCCTATGCACTGCTCGTGTGATAGCTTGCACCTTTACTATATCGCTAAGATCAGAAGGCTCCACCGCAACATAAGAGTATATTTCTTGTATTGATTGTCGCCATAGGAACCATTGCATTTTTACTTGTTGCACCCAGCAGGTATCTCTACTACCTCGAGCCAAGGAGCTTTTAATAGTCCCTGCTGCACAACTGCTTCTCCGCTTACATCCCTGCAATGGGTGTTGCATCTAGCGCTATCTTGTCCTATCTCGTCGATAAACACGATTCCATACTGTCTCACATCATTGTCAGCATCAGCGAAGCTTCACTCTAGTACACTCTCCACATCATCTCCAATGCAGCCTAGCTCCGCGTAAGAGTAGCTGCACCAGTTGGCTGCTACCGAGCACCTGCATAGTCTTGCAAGATTCCTTACCAAGTGAGGTCTTACCGCTGGCAGTCGAGATCCTGCACATATGAGCATATTGCTCCTCTGTCTCAATATCTTCTTCTTTTCTGTTCTTCTCAAGTGTACTTACTCTCTTATAGTGGTTGCATGCTGCAACTGATATCTTGCTTTTTGCAAGCTCCTGTCCTGTAACATATTCACTCAAAGCTTTCTCCTCGACAATATGAGGCGCAGGGAATACTGTTAAGATCAACTCTGCCTTAGGCCTTTACTTTTTCTTGGAAGTTTCTTCAGATTGCTCTGTCCGCACTTAAACATATCCAGGCATGAGTCCAAAAGTTACTAGCACACGAGGGACTTTGCTGTGTCCATCGTCCTCTTTCATCACCATCCTGTCTACATGATTTGTCACTGCACCTTCAATCAGCACTGGTAACACCATGCTTATTGTCCCATTACTATGTACATCAGCATTCATTATCAAATATCGCTCCCGTTAAACTTGTATCCGGAGAAAAGCCATTCGCGTAAAATAAATCCGCCATAGGATATGAGTTAAACGCATTGATTGATAACTTTGACGGTCATTTGCATAGTTATGTGGTATATGGCAGGTGCAAAGACAGCGCTGCTAACGCTCTTCAGGTCTTCACTGCACATATAACAAATTTCCTTCTTGTCATCTTTTGCCTCCTTTTTCTGTCGTTACTTAAAGCACGGGTGTCAAACCACCCTATGCCCGCTAAACCAGCTACTTATAGTATAACTCTTTGAAGGCACATATTCCAATAGTATGTTATAAGATGATGTGCGTCAAGCACATCATCTCTGATTGATACAGTGATGCACAGTAGCTATGCACTGCAATCCCAATAATATTCTGTTACGCTCCACTGTGCATGCGTGAATAACACAAAGTGCTGGACGCGCTACCGCATCCTGCATCCCCATCTGTTTCTTCGGTTTCATCGCCATCAGGCACACTGGGCGACAATGTCACCTGACTGCACAACAGCCAGCTTACAGCAATTTGGTTTTGTAGTTTGCGGTGGTAATATGCCCCGCCTTTCTTATGCGCGTTGAGTCGCGAATTGCGTACGCATCTGTCGCATAATCAGTTTGTGCTGCGAAATCCTCTACTCGCAGACGCTGCAAACCCATCATAACTAATAGATAATCACCTCTTTCAATCCTATTATCCGGATCAAAGTTACTATTAACATCCTCATTGTCAAGTCTAAATTCATCAACAATGAGGGTAAGATGATTTCTCTAGTCAAAACAGCTCTTGCTATTGTTCCTATTACGACCTCCTGCTCCTTGGGTCTCCATCTTGATGTCACTTAGGCAGACATAGTCCTCTGTCCCCCTGTCCGAGCTCATATCCGTAGAGCTCAGCTCCAAAGTTCTTATGCTTCCTCATCTGTAATAAAATCCTGCCTCCTAAAAAATAAGGTTGCAATGCATAGGCTTCCATATGAGGCTCTCTCTACATTGTATGGCAAGCTTGTCCCTAATCTCCTCAGGTGAGGACTTGCCGACTCTTTTGAATAAAAGCATCCTTAAAGATCCCACTTCCTTGTACTTTTCTTTCTTTTCTACATCTGCCGGGCTTGGAAAAGCTGCATCTAAAAACCTGCTTCCACTTACAGCAACAAAATTGGTTCCTCACTCACTGTCTCCATAATTCGACCTAAATCTGCTCCTGTCCTGAGATTGCCATTGCATCTTCCATCTATAATGAGACAGGACAGCCAACAGTGGGCTCCTTCATCAAGTACCGGATTCATCTTCACAGGCAGATTCTTTAGCCTTCACAACATAACTCCATAAATCTCTTCTTTTTTCTCCTTTCCATCCAAATAGGCGGCCTACCTATACCAACAGAATGTTTTGACAGCCTGTAATTATAACCAACTCCTCGTGCTGGTACCGAGGGATGGGGTTCCACTGACTTGGTGCTGGAGCAACACTTGTCTATAAGTCGCATCCTCAAAGCAAGCATTCACTCTACACCTGAAGTGGTTGTATACTTGTTTCCGTTGAAGCTTGTGCATTGTAATATCCGTCTTCGGTCTTTCTTCCCTTGTGTGACGCTCCAGACCAACTCTGCATCTTCTACTACAAGAACGGCGCCGTGCTCCGCAGATAGCTCTGATTTCATATTAAGCTTTGACATCCATAAAAAGGTTAACACTACACACTTTGTATCAGGATGTTTTGCTCAAAGCCTTTCCTAGTGCCACAGGCTCATATTCAACTTTCTAATTCACTGTCTGCTCGCTCTGCTCTCCCTTTTCGTGGAATCCAGGACACCGTGTCAAGGTTCGTCGGGCAATTCTCCTGTCACCTTTATACACACCCTGAAACATATGCACAAGATGCGTGCTGGGGTCCCTGATGCAAGACCTCTGCGATGACCACTGCTGGTATCACAGACTCCTTTCAAGTTCATCAATTTTTAACTATGGTAGTTGATATCCAGCACTCTTTACAAGGCCTGCTCTACAGCCTGGTTGGAGATGACAGCCATATCTATTGTCCAAATTTCTTGGTTACATCTTGTACCCTCGAAACCTCAGACAATGGCCATGCCACGCAAGGCCCCTTGACCTTCAAATCATCTTTAATTTTCATATAAAAACTTTTTAAATCACAATATGCATTTCTTCAAATTACTTTTAGCTGATAAATTTTAAATTCCACAAAATCACAGCACAAAAAATAGCCGTTTATTTAATTTTTTAGTATACTACAATAATTGTCCGTAAATGGTACAATAATCCCAGTGGGTCCAGCAAGGAGATACATGATGCTATCTCCGTCTTCGAACGGTTTTTAATATCTTCAAGACCATGACCTCATCTTGGGGCCATCATCGGTATAGCCAACCCCCGAGCCGGGAAAGCTTTCCCTACGAAAGCGGTAAGGAGGCCAGACCTGCATTTGCAAAGATAATAAAAAATAATCAAACACGAATAACGGTCTGTGATGAAGCCGGGTTGAGCTATTTGATTATTTTAGTGAAAGGACTTTCTCCCAGCAAATATCCGAGGTTATAATAGCAGATACAGATGATGCGGGGCACCTCTCCTACCTTCGTTATAAATGATATAAAGTGAGAATCGCTGGGTTTTTAATACTGGGGTGGTGGATGTAGACAGGCTTTCGTGACCTATGATAATGATGATACTAGCCTCGTGTTTACAAAATATAGTGCATGAATTATTATGACTTTACATAATAAAAGCTTCGTATTACTGGAGGGCGATGGTTCCGCACTTGACGGCGAGGGCACCGTCCTTTGTAACTCGAGTCCTGTGTCTGCCTCCTAAGTAGGGCAGGAATCCAAAGCTTACTAAATCAGAGATGAAATGTCCTTCTTCCCCACCTATCTCGGCGCAAAGAAGATAATCTGGCTTTGCAGCATATAATGATGAAACCAATGAACTCGAGCGACGTGCTCCTGTGCATTTGTGCTTCCGAATGGTCCTTGCACGGACGAATGATGAACCTGACCAGGATGACCTTGCAGACTTAAAGCTTCTTGATAGAGCGATACCGTGGGCGTAAGTTAATAGTTCTTGGCTTATCCTAAAGGCCTCTGCGTTACCGAGAGGATATAAAGGCTATGATGACTTTGAAGCGAAGCCGAAGAAGATGTTGGCGAGCTTCTGAAGTTATGTAACTCTATGTACCAATGGGTGTGCTTGTTCCTGCCTTTAGCGATGAAAATGACATTGACGATGGACGCTGAGAGCTTTCTAGGACGGGGCCTTAACTCCAATCAAGTCAAGGTGCATACTCGTGAGCGGAGGCAACATACCCGCACACATTACAGGACAGGTTCACTACGCTAGAACAGGATAAATAATGGAAAACTAACAGTGGGCGCAGAGGTTCAGATGAGGCGCTCGGTAAATCTGAAGAAGCATCAAAAGGCTGAAGACACGACGGCGGGGCGGTAAACAGGGCGTAAACTCATCCCTTTCAACTGAACTCTTTGAACAGTTGCTTCTGCCGGAAAGAAGATACGATTACTATGAATTTGCAAAACCTGTGCATGGAAAATGAAGCGGTGGCTTGTTTCATTGATGTTAACCGAAAAACCGATTTTGGTGCTCTATAAGCATGTATATACGAAAGGACGGCAATGATTCTCTACAACACAGTCCTTCCTCTTTGATAACGGTAACTTCGCGGTATATACAGAAAAACCCATATACCTGGGTGACCACTTCTGTCGGAAAAGTTCATTTTACACCGGGAAACACACCAACTGGGTCTTTGATACCTACAACTGGGAGGTTGGTGTGGGTATGCTGGACAGTGGTTTCCTGAAACGCAAGAAGCCTTACCGTGGCGGGCAGAAATCATCCTCTACCCTACCGCAATCGGCTCTGAGCCTGTAGCCACGGTTAACCTGTGGACGTGGAGGAGGGAACCATGCGAGGACGTTCTGGCGCCAATATCGTACGCAGGCCGTAACCAACAGGATATAGGCACAGAAAACGTTACCCTGTGAGGCTAGCAACAATCAGACCTCATCCACTTACCTTCTATGGTTCATCTTTTTATTACCGATATGACAACGCGACTGGTGGTACCGATAGAACTAAGCGAAGCTTTATTAACTGTGCACAACGACCTGGATGAAATAAAGCCTGCCAAGGCTTGAATGAGACATGAGAGACAGAAGGCCTGAGTGCTGGAGATATCGTAAGATGAAAAAAGACCACAGCTGTGATTTCTGGTCTATGTACATATTAACATCAACCTTGGCACATGTAACCTCACTTTAGCTTTATTACCATTTACGGTTGTGATCGTTATGAACAGCTTTAATGTTTTTCATGAGATATGACCTCATTTGTTTTTAAAACTATGAAACCGTCTATTACATAAACTGAAATTCTTGTCATTTTGTCATGACCCTGGCATATGAAAGGCGGCAGGTCGGGCTGGAAGCATCCCCGCTTATAGGGCTAAAGTCATCTCTCTTTGTATCAAACAACCCCCAAGCCCATATACTCCTGTGGCATACCACTTGTGTTGCCTACACATCTACTCGGAAAATGTCAGTTAAAGTCTCTCCCACCGGCTACTACATAGTTACCAGCCTCATACTCTTTTTTTCATAGTCACCAAGCCAGGGTACTTGTTCTGAGCCTCCCTGCCATTTGCATCTCCTGGAAAACTTCAGGCAGAAGATTGTGTGTCAGCTCTTTCACTTCCGCTTATGAGAGCCTTAAGACGAGAAGGCATCTTTTGATTGGGTACTTTTTCAGGCACCAAGCGGACTAGGCAGACTTATCCTCTCACGCTTTCGCAACCTTAAGCCCACTAAGCGACGCGTCCTCTTTTGCCATTTAAGCGGTGGAATAGGTGAGTATAAACGGGCCTTATGGTTATATGCAAACGAGGCAACCTGTCCGGGCTTGTACCTGAAATAACATCTTCTTCATCTACGTGGCAGGCGCGGTATGACTTTCTATCTACTTCTGGTAAGGTAATATCAACGCCTTCATCTCTTAATTCTTGTGTTATCTGCCGTTTGTTCATCTCTTCCTTGGTCTGGCTTTGTGCCTCCATCCATAGAAAAAGTCAGCAATGCTGGGTTGCAGTAGCCTACATTCAACTAGAGCTTAATCTCTTTAACAAGATTACTCATCAAAAAGCCTGTCCCTTTAAGGAGAGCTTCTCTGTTGCAGCTTGTGCTCGTGGTGTAAGTACAGCGAAGGCAATCAGTACAACCAACATCAGAATAATTATTAGTAAAACATACTCAATAAATCTTAAGGTTTTGCTCATCGTCTATCCTTTTACTTCCGTTATTTGCTGCGTCCTTAAAATCTGTAGTCACTCTGTCTATCATATTTTCAGCGTAGTGATAGCTGTCTCGCATCAAAAGAAACAAAAGCGAAGCAATGAAAAGCAAAGTTAGCTGAGATACAACTTCTCTTCTCTTCATCTTCTTCGTCCTCAGAAAAGCTGTCCTTCGCCCTATCAGAGCGTCTTTGGTACCGATCTCGGAGACTCGGTTTGTAGCGCTTTACACAAACCTCAAAAAGCCTCATCATACGATGTCGCTAACGAGACAGCTTTCGTCCTGTAGCTGAAAAAGGATACTCGTGAAGTGGTGTAGAGCATATCTGCAGTATCGCTACATGGACAATACATTTCGCCACGCGTCATAAATGAAAATCAGAAGCGACGCCTATGGTCCGTGCCATATTTTTCTTATCGGGAAGGAAACTGGCTTGTTTTGGTGTGGTGTAATCCTCAATACGCTTTGGTAAGCATCTTGTCTTTAAATATATCTTTTAAACGATGCAAAATGGTCGCATCATAAACTTGTAACTGATCCATATAAAGGTCAATCTCGGTATCTCAATGCCAATTAATCGAGAGAGACCTTATTCTCACTACTTCCTCAATGAATTCCTTCTTGTCTTTTTTTTACCATTGCCACTTTGGTTAACGAAATTCTCTTCTCTTCCTTTTCTTCTGCTTCCTCTCTCGAATTTCATCTACGCAACATCATCAAAAATCATCTTCGAAATCTAAGCTTGTCCGGAACAATGTATACTGCGTACTATGGTACGACCAACCGCTACTGCACCACCTAATAACGCAAAACAACGCAGGTTGTCCTTTTGTCTCTTCACGCTCCTTTACGCGGTGAATAGGAGAGCATTAAAAACTTCACTGTGTTCATGGTGGCAATTTTCTTATCCATATGTGCCATAAGATAATCTCAGCCTTAACTGTTTTTGAAATATACTATTGTCAGTTAATTTTTTGGAGCCTGCTGCGCTAAGCGTTTCCTGATTCCAAAGCTTTTCTTTATCAAGCTCACCGTCACCACATCATTTTCCTTATTTAGTTCGGGACTACGCCTCCAAACTTAGTGTGGCTAACCTGTCTCCTTCGCTAACCTTGTCCAGGGGTCTTGGGCTCACTGCAAAACCACTTAATGATATAAAGGTTTCCCGAAAAGATTTCTTTTATCCTTTGAAGGTGTAAAAGATACGTTGCCTACTCCTATAAGTGTACTTACCGTTTCACCCTTTAGCTTTCGTTTACTCATCTTTCTTGTGGGTGGTCACCACTGCAGATAGGAGATGGTCAGGAATTCTACAGATGTGATGGAAGTTCACTGTACATATCCCCTCTTAGCATCACGGATCGGCATTTTGAAGATACCTTTCTCCGCCTTTCGTTTATACCTGCATAGCAGAGTCTTCTCACTCCGATTCACACTTTCATCACTGGTAAATGCACATCTTGCTCGAAATGAAATGTGTCGGTAACCTTGTACTCATTCTCATTTCGCTTCAATGTTGATGGCATCCGTTGAAGATACCTCTGTAAAGAAAGCCCAGCCTGTCCTCATCGAACCATCAAGACCAATCTCGCCTGCACTTATCTTGTTAATAGCTCATCTATGTTTGTCGATTCTTGCCTTTGCCTCATCCGTTCCTTCAAGCTTCTTTCTTCTAACCTATCCTGTCTTCAGTAAGTCTCAAACTCTTTATAAAACTCTTACAATGCTAGACTCCCTTTGCCTCTATAAATACCTAACTTCTCGACACTTGACTTTGTACTGCTAAGTCGGTATGCTTTGTGCCCTCCTTCCACCCAGGCCTCAAATGAGATTTTCTTTGTCTATTGCATATTCCCGCCTTTTTTTTCTTCTACATAGTGCTTCCTATCCTCTTTTAAACTTTGTTTAATATTCTTCTTACCTGGTATCATCATGACATTGTTTATGTGTATGGGTAGGCCAGTATATCCTTGTTCTTTCTGCATGAAGTTGGTTCCTCAGCTTGTACCGGGATATTGTGTCTAAACTTCTCTTCTATGGCACGTGACTGGGCATTGGTCCTATAAGTACAACTGTCAGAATAAAATTTCCCTCATCTACTGTCTCATAACCTTGTGGCTACGCCTTCTTGCCTCCCCTGACCATGTCCTTGGGTCTTATAAGAGATGAACTTTCACTCTCTTTATAATCACAAAATCTCTGCTCGTTCCACAATTGTTACCTGACACCGTTTCTTACTCAAGTATATTACCTGTGGGCAGTAGTTACTGCTTGGAGATTACAAGAGCATTGGGATATATCTTCTCAAAGTTAAGTATATTCCTGATATCAACCCCTCTAAACTTATATATGGACTGGTCATCATCTCAACACACAGAGTTGTTCTCTATTTCACCCTCTCTCGTTCTCGTGGGGCACCCAAGGGAGCTTTAAGAGCCCAAACTGAACCATTGGTATCCTGATACTCGTCAACATTGTGAGACTCCTCACTGCTGGTAGTCCCAGAGTATCCTTATCCTGCATGAAGGCTCCCCGGTGCTTTACTAGTGCTATCTCGTCAAAATTGAGGCATTGTTATTCTTCATACGCTTTTCTTATTCTGCTATGCCCTTGCGTAGACATTGTCGAATAACTTGCATTCGCGACAAATTCTTCCACGTCTGTAAATTCATTTTAGCATTTGATATGACGCTAAGACAGATAACTTTTCCAGAAATTTCTTATTGTCGATATTGAGAGTTTTAATACCTGCTTCACTACCCACTTAGTATCATCGGTATCTCGTAATCGACAAAATTCACTGTCATATCATCTTGCTCTATAAATCTTCTAGTATCTTCACACAGGCTGAATGAGGTTGATACCACTTAACATTCTCGACCTTCACTATGAGCAGATCACTCTTTCACGCATTCACTGCGACCTTATTGGTAAATGTGGCATAGTATGTTCCGGTTTGCACCCATGTTCTTTTAACAAGATGAGCCGCCACTGGCCAGCACTCTGGTTTTACCTGAACCGGCTTTTGCCTGCCATGATGGGCCATTTTCTATTACCACTGCTTTCTTCTGTTCCGGTTGGAATTAATCAGAATATTCATTTTCTTCCTTTTACCTGACAATTGCTTCTACTCTGGTTTTATCACCATTCATGCTGTCTGTCCTTAGGGGCAAAATCATTGTACCATACGGGCACAAATGGCTGGTTCTTTCTTCCACTGTTAAGCACAGTTGTAACCACAGCAGGTTCTCCCTCTTCACAACAGGTATCTTGTGCTGCACCATACGATTGGTCATTCTGGTCTTTTGACTTCTCTATACCCTCTTTTCAGTTTCATCAAAATGTGTGGAGCAGGTGTTTTCTGTTGGCAAATAATGCATTTCAAAAGCCACCCCACCGTAAACAGATTTTTCAAAGTGAGGTGTGCTCTACTATCATCTGCCCCTTATAACGAAAGAGCTTTTCGCTCAGTAGTTACGGGTAATAACCTATGTTTTCAGAATCGTTGCAAGCATCATTGCCTTTTCAAGAAAATAACCCAGCTGCTACTCCATAAAAAGTCGGAACTGCACCACCGCCGACTTAAATGTCCAATACAGCCATAATGATGTTCATAATTATAAGCTATTACAACTCAAAACAATAGGTGAGCTCCATAAGTCATATCCTGAAATCCTCTTCTTGAAAAACCACCCCCGTTTTGTTTCCCTGTAGTACAGTCTCTTGTCATACAATACGAAACAAAATAACTATCTGATGAAAAGCGATTACTTACTTTATCCTTCTCAGTACATTGCTCACTATAAGGCATCCTGGCAGAACGAGTTCTCGAAAAGCTGTCGCAACCCCTTATACTAAGTCCCTTGACGGATTTCAATAGAAGAATCGAAAAATACTCCCCCGAAAACATCTGTCTCACTCTTTAGCAGTTCATCTTTGTCATCATGCTTACGTACGTTGTGTCTATTATCATAATGCAAAACCCCGCCAGAAGAGCTTATACAAAAGCTCGATATTGGCTGAGCTGGTCAACCTTTTGTCTACATTGCGCAAACACAATATCGCGGGACTCCCGTGAGCTGATGATAACAACAGCAGCTCTGTATCAGTCTCATCCTTTTCGGGGATTAAACGCCTTAACTTAGGCTTCCCGTGGGTTTCGAAGACTTAAATATACCTCTGCCTCACCGCTGTCAAGTCTCCGACTGCATGGTCGGAACGATATCAATCTCCCTTCTTTGCCATCATTCCTCTGTCAGCGACTACTGCTGTAACATCGACACTCTTCATAGACCTCTCTTACAGGTCTGTGTCAGTTCGTCCTCTGTTACAATGGTACCTTTCTTCATACATCCTCTCAATCATCTTCTTGGTATTTCGTATATATCTCCGCCAAACGCAGCAATTTCTGCAACCAGCACATTGTTTCCGCCTTCGCTCCCTATGTTGTCTGGTTACTCACCGTCAACTTCGATATCACGGAGCCATTTCTCTTAACTTCTTATCTTGTCTATGGTAAAGGTATGAACTACCGCCACTCAAGCGGTTTGCACTCATTATAAGCACCATATCACTTCAGAAAGTACAAGCTCGATAACGAGAGAAAGAGGCGTGGCAGGATTCGAACCTCCGCTTTAGGCCCAGTTCGCTTTATCTTAGTAACATTTCTGTGCAAATGCTTTGTGGCCTCCACCTTGCTGTAACGGGATGCCCCACACCTGTTTGCCTTGAAGTCCTCAAGATATCTTTCCAGGACCCTACATCATAAGATGTGCATCAAGCCACCTGATTGCTGTATTTTTCAGAGCTCTTTATCTGGGCATTCCAAAAGATAGCAGCACAAAGCTTCATCATCACATCAAGTGGAGTATTTTGCTCCCGTTTTCCTCTGTTAGCTTTTACCTGCCCGGCAAAGCTCACCAAGGAAGTCTCTCTTTCTGCAGTGTTGAGGTGAAAGTATGTATTCACATATGAGTATCCTCTTGTTTTGATAATTCACTCATAAATCAACTTGTAGTTGCACCTTATCTGCTATCTCATATCCTTTCCTTCAGATGGGCCAGCCTGTAACTTTCTGCAATCCCTTTCTCCTAATAGTGGATGCAGCCGTTAAACTACAGTCCTTTACATAGTCCTAGAAAGGTCAGGAAGAAAGCAGTCCTTAAGCTCCCTCTTATCTACGTCAAGAGTTCAAAAGGGCTCCCAGGCACTGGAATTGTATCACCAGATCTAACCACCCTCTCCTATGCATAAAAGGAGGCTCTGCGTCGTCTTGTGGTCTGCTTTGCCATTCCATCTTCCTGCTTTAGATTTCCCCTGCTCCCATAATGGCCGCAGGCAAGGTAGTGAACAGTAAGCGTGGACTTGCCCTCTAGAAGGCCCTGGCAACATGTGGCACCTGCTAAGGTAATCCTGCCTCATCAACCCCAGCTCTTCTTTACACTTATTTCAGTCACCTGATAGTGAGGAGTAAATCTCTAAGTTCTGTAAGCTTAGCCTCCTCTGAGGTCACTCTTGCTTGTGACCGTGTAACACAGAATCCTCCTTCTATCTCCATCATCGTCAGAGTGTGTCAAAAGAAAGATGAGGTTGAGTGTGACTTAGCCCCTACACGTACTAAGAGAGCACGGTCGTTCGCCACGGCATGGAGACGATGAGAGACTTTCTCTCACTGTCTCTGCCGGAGTTACCCTCTCTAGCCTCGTCAGACAAGACTCAATCTCACAGTCTCCCACCAGAAAGCGGCTTGGTACCTTATTCTACATATTCCTCTAGCCCTGCATTTCCGAAGCATCTTCACCATTATGTTACGTAGTAGAAGCCCTGATCCTATTCTGACCTTCCATTAGTTCCTGCGTATGCCTGCCAATTCTTGACGCACCATCCTGACATCGCGCCATCCTCCTCCATTTGGCCATGCAGCAGACTGCTGCTAGCTCCATGAACCGATTATATCCTCATTACTGAAGCGAAGTCGTCATAGCTGAAGTGTTTCCTGATAGACTGTGGTTATGTCTTTCCTCCTGATCCATCTGCTACTTCGATGTCTCCCTCTACCGCTTTCAGCAAAGAGGATTCTCTATCTATAGTGATGCAAGCTGAATAGAGTATAAGAAACGGAGGCGTAGGTCCACATAGCTTATGCTAAGTGTAATGGTGCTTCCAGACCTGTGCCTCATTACCCACCAGTATACTCTGGCTTCTAACAAGCCACCGTCACGGCTGTCATCTTTCCTTATACGCTCTGAAACGCCTGACGTCCAGCACCACTAAGAGCATTGGTTGCATCAAGCTTCACTCTTTCCTACTACGTTTTGGTACAGAGGTGCTGCTTGTTTTCAGGTCGTGCTAACGGATTGCATGATGAGTATCACCCTAACTGAAAAGCGAGCTGAGACCTGGCAGGGATCCGTATCTATAACGCTACGCTTCATCATCAGCTGTCAACTCCGCACCTTCTCTTCTACTTTACAACCACGAAATTTCCAGGCCTTCAAAGAGTGGCCTGTGCACTGTCCTGGTAGCATTTCTTGTATATCTAGAGACACTACGTATCCTCACCCTTGCCACTTTAGCTGATGACAACTTTCAAAGTCATCCTTCTTAATCTCAGACCTTTCAGCCGGGCTTTACATCCATAACTGTTTCTTTTCCAGATTCCCGCCAGGCTCTCGAGTTCCAAACTTGCTTAGTTAGTAAGCCACCGCATCTGAAAGGATGGAAGTGCCTCTGCGCACGTGTAGCGTCCCTTAGGGTGCGGAACGTACACTTCGCAGTTTTGATGCAGTCTCCAGAAGCTGACCCGACCGAGAAGGTGATGCCCTTTGGCTGACTGTTAGCTGACGATTGAATCTCCACCTGTACCTCAAAGAGGTTAAAGCCCTTTACACTACTACCAACCACGATAACTGAGTCTGGCCGCCACACAATTCCTCCAAAAGGATAGGCTTTTCCATCTTCGGGATCAATGGTCTCCTCGTCAAACTCACTCAGGAAGTTCTACAGAGATTGTGCGTGGTTCTACTTTTTGACGGAGTTCACCAGCCCACTGACCGATGTTATTACATCCGCGCCTGTACAATAATACTGTCAAGCTCCTCTCACCAGATATGTTTATAGTAGGAGAGTCGGTGACTTCTGATGAGAAAAGGACGGCATAATCTCCCTTCGGTTCAGCAATTGCAGCCTCGCTTAGAGGTCGACCAGTGGCTCTGCTTAACTGTGAGATATCACGCTGCCAGGCTACTTTCTGCATACGTTTTGCAGACAATCTTTTCCTGTACTTTACAGGTACACCTCGAGGATCAGGCTCTCTACAGAAGGCACAGCCTCTTTGGCATTGATATCTAAAGGAAGCTACGATGCAGGTATTTATCTGCGAGCAAGGCATCTTGCCGAGGATATCATCTTCATAAAGCCGCTCAAGTGAGATATATATCCACTCTTTCGTCAGACCTCACTGCACTCTTGCCTGCTCAGGAGAGATGCCAGTGAACCCGGGCCTGCTGCCTGTCCTGCGGCAATAGTAGTGGCAGGTAGCGACCTTGCTGTAGCTATACAAAGTCCTCTGACTACTTTACGCCTGCCTTCATACAGAGATAATAATGTTCTGAGGCGATGGCCTTCCCTGTGTGTGATGGTTTGGCATCGCTGCCTCCATCACCCTGTTAGCTATCTGAATGATAGCAGTGCCACAGCCTCTTTTGGCTCAAAGCGCGCCTCTTTCAATGAACTTCTTGAGGTTATGCCTCAACAGCTCCATTACCAATATAATGAGACCTATCATCTTCTCCTACGTCCTTTAGACATTACTATATTGGGATGCGGCACCACCGCACCCTTGCTGCCAAAGCCTCTGCCTGAAACTTGAGACACCAAAGTTCTTATCAAGGAGCTACCCTGCCTCTTTAAGTACCTTTATGGCTACCTGTCTGCCAAGCACGGGTATCCATCGCACATATACATCAGCGATTACGCACTGCACCGACCAGACTGATAATTTCAGACGTTCTCAGATTAATCTGCTGTGACGCCGTTTTACACCTCTATCATTTTACTACTGACGCGTCGTCTTCCTGTCATTGTTTACAACTTGGTTTCAATTAGTACGCAAATTTCCGATAATTCTTTGTCAGCTCCGCTTCTTTCGCCAATCCTCCTCATCCATCTGTCTTGGAAACATCTCGTCGAGCATAAGAAAATCCGGTCTCCTTTGTTAGCTTTACTATCAAAGAAGTCTACCTCGAAGGTCAGACTCAACTCCAGCTTTGCATCTGGTAACCTTGTTCTTGTGCAGATTAGACCTTGCTTCTTCTTTTCTTCTATTCTTACTCTCTGTCATCTCTTCAACTACCGAGATGATCCTCAGTTGTCTGAGACAAACGCGTTTTTGGAATCACGCCAGTGTGAATCTTAACACCGCAATGCTGTAAATGTCGTCCTTAATGGTAGCCAGCCGTCGTAGTACACAACGCTAGCTCTTCGTTTGGCTTTGGTCTTTCCTAATCCCTCGATAGCCGCCGTTATAGCCAGCCTTATAGTAGTATTATCGAGACGTTGTTCGCTCAGGAATGTAATCTTGCACTTTGCGCTGCACAGAATCTTGAGCAAAAGTCCTTTGTTGTACTTAGCCTCCCATCCATCTACCGTGAACGAGATTGGAAGAAGTTTCACCGACTTCCCTTCTTCCACATAGTAAACTGTCACAGATTAACCACTTCCTGGCTTTTCCCACGGCTCTGGATTCAGAAAATGTTTTCATCTATGTGTCTCCTTCTATGCCTCACACAAGACAATTATGCTGCCTTCACGTATAATAAACAACTAATGCTACCTTCGGCTCCTTTTCTTCCCCACAGCAATTACAGCTGCTGACTCTCATTCTCCATATATTCTTTTCAGAGTTGTCCACAGGCTGCATCTATATCCATGCATCTCCTCTCTAATAGTAGCATTTGATTCAACTGTGCAAACGTATCTTCTGCGTCACTGACAAAGGCTCCCCCTGGGTGTTGAACTCTTGTAAAGCCCTTTCCTTTATAGGGTTAATAGGTATGAGGCTGCACGCTGGCAGTTCTTCCTTAGCAGTGCATATCGCTTTTCCAGCATTCTCAGGAGTATCCTTTCACCGTCTATCGGGCTGTATTCGTGAGATATCACTCAACTGCTGCCTTATCAAAAATAATAAGTCCGTATGGCCTCAAGTATCTCTTTAATCGTGTGTTTGTTTAGCTATAAGCGTATCCCTTCCTCTGTCTTCATCCGTGAGCGCACTGCTGCGAAATCGCAAAGATGTACTAGCCAGTCCTTGTCTGCAGCAAACTTCTTTATATTAGGACAATGCCACAGGTGGAAACTGTCCCATATCTTCCTCTGTAGCATACTTGGCCATTCTCATCTGTAATCATCTCCACTTAAAGCAGTTGTCCAAAGTTGTCAGCGGGTGGCTCTCCTGTACCCCTCACATCCAGCTATGTTAGCACAACTCTTTCGCCTCTTTCCCTCTGGATGGCGCAAATCTGTGGCATCTCAGACGTGCGACTGCACATGACAGTCCGAGCAGAGGTAGAAGCCGCATGAGAGAAGGTACAGCCATCTGACTCTACCTGTGACAGAAAATACGGGCAGTGCTACCATGTCTGTACTTCATAGAGCCGCTTTCAATCACCAAAAGCAGTCCGCCGACTTGAAATACTGAGCTTGGATGTGTTATCTCGAGAGCTGAGTCGTTTGCTTTCTAGCCACCTCACTGTAATCTCCGTAAATAGCGTAGTCTTTCGTCCATTCCTCATAGTTTAAGTGGAACATTTGGTGGTCATCGTCATCATAGCCTCTTTACCAGCACATACGTATCCACTCCTTACACCTGCTCAACCGAAACTTTGTTTCTCACATCAGTTCTCCGTCATGAGAACTGAGAGCTCGATATCGAGGAAACTTACAATAGCTCTCTTTCCATTCTGTCAAATTATTCAACTTCCCTCACAAATTCACACACATCCATCATGTTCCAGCTCCCGGAGCGACCTGTATAAAAGCTGCATTTAGCTCGTTTACGAGTCTTTCGCCGACTTTAACCAATCTATCTACATTGCCCTCTTGTATGCGAAAATCCACCGCTAGAAAAGCCTTTAAACATTCTGAAATAAATGTGAAAGCGCCTCATTCTCTGCAGCATCGCATGATACAGGTCGGAGTTAAGACTATAAACCTTCCGCCCTGCACATATTTTCAGCATTTCTCAAGATTTTCTTTTTGAGTATGGCTAGCTCCTTATCTTATCCGCTACACATTGTACATTTATATCTCTTTTCCTGCCCACTAACTCTGCAAGTCACAGAGCTAAAGGGCAGGTCGCAGATAACAAGGTCAAATCCATCTAAAGTCCGGATTGTACGCAAAGAGGCGTCTGACGCTGTAGTTCTTATCTTATCTCGACTGCCAATTCGTCTTGTTGTCTTCAATCGGCTCCATCGTCTGCTCTCGGTACAGATGTCACAGGAGTTATCCTCATCTACTTCCATCTCCATCTCTGCAGAGCAGCAGGCTTTTCCCACGGGACGCGGCGCAGAGGTCAAGCACTCTCTCCAAGCAAGACCCACAATCACCGATAAACTGTGACTTTCATCCTGAATCACAAAATCCTGTTCTCAAAGCTCTCAAACCTAAGTTATCAAGTTCAAGTATTCTTACGCTTTCAGAATATTGTGTCAGTGCCTGTCTTAACTCCCTCACCTTCAAAGCTTCTTTTGTATCATCTTCTTTCTATCTCCCTTTGTGGCTCTAACGGTCAGTGGCCTCTTCTTCAAATGCCTCAATATCTCCCTCTGCTGCTTTTCACTGCCGTAATCATTAATAAAATTACAACTACTACACAGCCTTAGGGTGGAATACTTCCATTTTCAAGATATTTGATCAATTCTTTGTTTTGTCGGGTAATACTATTTTTTCTTTGACTGCTTGCTATATTTCTAAGTACTCGTTACCAAAACCCACGATAACAGCAGCCTCTTTCTTAGTAAGCTTTACTGCCTCATTGATAGTACTTGCTAATAAGGTACCCTATCGCAAAAAGAACTGATGAGACAGAGATTTCCTAAAGCATGAAATAACAGGCTTCATCTTTACGGGGTTTGGAATATCATCTGCTAATACAATCAAGATACAGCCCGCTTTTCAATGGTTCCCTCATAAACCTTGTAATAAAGCTATGATGACTTATCGAGATGAGGGAAGGTGACGGCAAATCAGGCTTGGTTCTATATATATATAACGACGGGAAGACCTGCTGCTTATCTCTACGTATACCACGGCCTCTGCATCTCCGGCGACCGCCACGCGTAGCCAGCGGCCTTTTCGGTATAGCCGTGCCCGTCCAATGCTCATTTTTCATGGATTAAAGGCTCTTGCAAAGAAGCTCATCTCCCTCAGCTATATGCTCATCAAGAAGTTTCCTATTTGGTGCACTTACCTTTACCTTAGCTCGGTCTGGAATTTACTACCCCTGCCCTTGCTGAGACACGCTAAGACAGCCCTCTGACTCTGTCTGCTCTCCTGGAAGTCTCGATGATTTTCAGGATTAATAAAGACATAAAAGGCTATGGTTCTTTCTTCCCGAGACAGTCAATAACAAATATTCTCTTTAGCACACCTACACCTGAGAGATTTTGCCAAGACCTACTCACGTCAGAATCAGCCACATGGTCTCAAGCATCGCCATCTGTATCCAGGCTCACAGAATCTTCTCGGTATTCTCCTTCACACTCTCTGGCTCTGACGAGTTTTCATCACCAACCGTTCTTATGACTCTAAATTGCCATTACTCCTCCGTTGATCTTAAACAGTATATTTGTCAATATCATGCCGCTATTATACAGTATCGCACCAGCTTCTTCGTAAAGTTTACGGATTGCCGTGTGACAGCGAAGCAAGGTCCAAACTGCGCATGACTTTTAAATCGGACTCTTCTTTCACCGTAAGTGCTTTCAAACGAGGTTCTAAGCCTAACCAGCTCATCTCTGGCTCGAGCGCACTTTGGGTAGATTATCAACTTTCGCCATCATGCCTAAGCCAGGAATAGACGCCCTATACAGGTCCATTACCACAGCTCTCTGACTTTTTCTCTGTTAAAAAGCACGCGAGATGTCTACTTAGCTCACCGCACCTGCATCAAAGACATAACTGCGACGAGGGCTCTGATGAGGTTTCAGGCGTATTCTCCAACACCTATCTCTTGTGCTGTGGAATAAAAGTCCTTATAATTGCCCTGTTATAGCACTGGCTGTGTCACATAGTGGTCAGGATTGTAGGTCTGGATAACTTCACCTTCCCCTAGATCTACCCACTCTTTCCTGCCACTCTTGTACTCTGCAGGAGTTCGTGGGTAGTCTCAGGCGCCTGGTCTAAAACAGGGATAAGTCAGCGTGCCAGTACATGCCAGCTGAGCTTACCTTTTCAAAGTCATTGCTTTTACTATATCATCAGGTCCCTATGAGGTATCAACCTTCTCCATTCTTAAAAGCTCTCAAGTAGTATGACTCATGGCCCGTTTTCGTAGTCGTGTCCCCGTCCATCCTACGCACACACTGACGGCTGGAAAAGTCCTTTTACAATCCTCACTGCTTTTTCACGTCCCAAGTCCAAAAGGAGTGCCTGTATGTATGGAGGAGGAGCATTTTTGGGCATTTATCAGGCATTTTTCGTTCATAGCGCAGTGGTAGCAGACCAGCCTAGTCAGGCTGTGACGTGAGGCTTATCATCAGATGAGGACATTTCGCTGCCTCGCAACTACCTACAGGCCAGTCCGCCTGCATGTCCCTTCTGTTGTCGGCGTAGTAGCCTGCTGCTCACCCTTATTAGAGTCTCTGTCTTTCTCGCTCTGAAAGCCTCCACGCTGATTATTGACTTGTTTGCATCTGTAAAGCTCTTCTCTAGGGTCTTATTAACCTCAATCTCCAGGACGTATAGCCGCAAGTGACGACAAAACATAAGTACCTCTATTTCCTTATCCGAAGCCAGCTTCGCTTCAAAGCGCTTGGACGCAGAGGCAAGTAGTATAGTATCCCCTCACTCCTTTGCCCTAAAGTGCCTACCCTCTTGCGTGATGCTCTTGGGGTCACCCAGAGCTCCTTGGCAGCTTCCTCATCGCCCTCCTCCTCACTATGATTGGTCAAGGTTGATACGTGGGGTAAAGAGAGCACGGATCTGAGCTCTGTTATGCTCTGTCTCCGTTGCTTGGCCCGCCGTACATGGTCCTTACCTCTCTCCCTGCGACATCCACGGGGTTTCGCCAGCGGATATTCTGTCTCCGGAGCACGGCGAGCCTCTCACTGCATCTGAAAAGCTGTAGGTGCCCTCTCTACGGGTATAAGGAAGAATAACCTGTTTTCCACGGCCTGACACTCCTCGTTATCTCCATATAGACTTCCCAGTCTTCTGCTTCCAGTATGCCTAAAAGGAGATATCTTCCGTTTGATTCCTGCTATAGTCATCTACAACGCTTGTCAACTGCTCGCTTTTGCTCGGCATTTAACTCGACGCCTGCTAGTAAACATCCGCAGTCTTTTGCCGGCTTTTCTGTATAATTCTTCCTTTATCTCTATGATTCAATCTTTTGTCCAGCGAATTAAAGGCAGAGAGGTGCCTTCTCCTCCTTTATAAAACTCTCATACGTTAAGGTCTTCCCTCTATCGATCTTCTTAGAATGCTTTAACCATATTTTTGCTGCAAATTCCCTGAGGATATCTTGCCTCTTCTGCTGCTTTAAGAAGAGTACAGTCCTCTCCTTCTCTCTATCTTCCTTGCTGCAAACTGCAGGCAGAGTGCCTCATTTACCATCACCGTAGTTGCTTTTAAGCCAGTAGGCGAAGCAATTAGCTTACCTCTATCTGAACTCCTGTTTCAGACTTCCCAAGATGTCCTTTATGAGGCTTTTGTCGATTTCAGATATCTTCCTTTCGCTTCAACCACAAAGGCCTTTAGTTTCTCTATTTCCTTTTCCAAATGGAACTATGACTTTCAGTGCCGATTAGTGCATCAGGACTTCAAAGCCCTCCGGTATCCTGTAGCAAATGTCGTGTCTAACTTATCTATGATATTCCTACCACCAACCTCAGCACCAAAATCACCTCCATTCACCTCATTTATCATTATACACCATAAAAGGGCAGTCGCATCCGGATGATTCCTTCTGCAACGGCCCTCATTAAATACTAAAACTCTCTAATTATTCTCTTCTTCGCTTCCTCACCGCCTACAATCTTTTACCTTCTCGTGATAAAAGCTCATCAGCAGCAATTGATAACGGCTCTGCTCTTTTCATTCGCTTTTGACAACATAAGGCTCAGAACCTGAAATTATCTGTGCTGCCCTTCTTTGCTGTAGCAAGCACTATGGAGTAACGGCTGTTTACTAACTTTGCTCTCGCCCTCTTCCCACATCTTTGTTTGCAAACTTCATAAGGTCTGAATGAAGATGGATGTAACTATCATAATGATTATTATTCCTTTCTGTGTTTGCTATGTTACTTTACTATAAGTTAAAAGCTCTTTTTCAGGTCATCCGTCAAGCCTCTATAAAAGCCTTTCGCTCTGTCGCTTCTTTGCGGAAGCCGCCTGAATAATATGGTGGATGTCTCTTGCGCATCATCGAGATTATCATTTAACAATATGTCACTCATAGTTATCTATATCTCTGTTTCCTCCCTGGCGCCTCTTAGCCTCTTCTTTATAGTGCCTGTTTCTCTGTTCCCCTGCCTATAAGCCTCTTTTCAGCTCCCTTAGCATTTGGTGGAGACTATGAAGATGAGCACAGCCTCAGGATACTTTTCTTTGATCTTAAGCACTCCCTGTGGCTCTATCTCAAGGATAACATCGCCCATCCTCAACAAGCCTTTTCTTCTACGTACTCTCTTGGGTACCATAGAAATTGTTCATGTACTCAGCCCACTCTATCAAGACCGTCACTCTCTATCATACTATGGAATTCATCTCTTGTCAAAAGAAATATTCCCTTCCATGAGACTTCACCTTCTCTTGGAGCTCTGGAAGTCGCTGATATAGAGGTGCATAGTCTCTTCCTTACCAGCTTCTTAACTATAGTTCCCCTACCTGCTCCTGAAAATCCTGAGATTACGAGAAGCATACCTAACTTTTTCATACTCTTGTTCCTTTATATAACATAATTTTGCAAAAGCATTTAACTCCACCGGCGATTCTATGTGTTTGCTGACATTCATTGATACAGGATTTCTAAAGGCTTTCCTTTTCAAGATCCTTGCATATAGTTTATAATCCACTTATTTTTGTATGTCATAACTGTTATTCTAATCCTTTTCATTCGCCCAGTCAAGTGTACATTTTACAGCCCTCTTCAGCCTTTTTAGCTTGCTCTCTCTTTTCCTCTTCCATCTGAGGTTCAAAGAGCCTTCCTAACTGCCAGTCTTATCTCTTCTTTTATTTTCATAATAACCTGTTGCCAGTCCTGCAAGATAAGTGTCTCAGGGCAGTTGTCTCCACACACTAGGCCTCTCACGCTAGGTGTCCATGAGTATCAGCCTGAAAACTGCATAAAGGAAGTTGTTGGCAGAAGCACCTCCGTCCACCTGTAAGCCTTTAATCTTAACTTTCACATACTCACTCCATAGCTCTAAATACATCTGGCTGACTGATAGGCTATGGACTCAGGGTCTAACTCTTATAAGATGTTCCTTTGAGGTTCCTCTTGTAAGACCAAACACTGTCCCAGCATATTGATTCCAGTAAGGGGCCCCCATTCCCGTAAATGCAGGAACTACTATACTCCGTCAGCATCTTCAACTCTGGGCGTAGTCCTCAGACTGGGCAGAAGTCCTAATCATCCTAAGACCGTCTCTAAGCCACTGGATAGATGCTCCTGCCACGAATACCAGCGCCCTCAAGGGCAGTATTCTGCCTTGTCACTGTGCTGGCTGCAGTGTTGTAAGCAGTCCTGCCTTCGAGCTTATGGCACTCACTTCCTGTATTCATAAAGGATGAGCTTCCACGTACAGGTGATACATCTCCCTTTTTCAAGCAAGCACTGTCCAAAAGAGTGCGAGCACTGCTGGTCTCCATGACACCTCGCTATAGGTATGCTCGCCTCCAAAAGAGGCTTGACTTTGTCTCTCCGTGTATATGATGAGCTTGGCTTTTGCCTCCAGGGAGCATGTTTTTCAGGAATGTCAAATATCTTAAGTGATTTCCTTATCCCACTCGAGTTTATGTATATTATACAGCATGGTCCTTGAAGCATTGCTATAGTCGAGTTACGTGTACCTTTTGCCTGTGAGGGTTCCAGATAAGCGGTATCAACTGTGCCAAAGAAGGTTTAGCCTCTTCACTTTTTTCTCTGCACCCTTTAGCATTGTCAAGTATCGGGCTATCTTACTCGCTGAAAAATACGCATCAGGAATGAGACCTTAGCCTCTCTATGTAGTCTCCATAGCCTTTTTCTTACCACCTCGTCTATCATATGGCTGTACGTCTGCACTGCCATACTATGGCATTGTGCATAGCTCACCTGTCTCCTTATCCCCAGACTACAGTTGTCTCCCTTGATTGGTAGCACCTATTGCTTCAATGTCTTCACAGCCTGCACCTATGTTTGAGCCATAGCTTCATGGCTGTAGCAAACTGTGATGACCAGATTTCCTTAGGTTATGTTCCACGAGGTCCAAAGTGCCGGATAAATCTGCATCATTCCTTTTTGTGCACTGGATACTATATTGTCAGCCTTGTCAAATAGTATACTCATGAACTTGTTGTCATGGTCTGAGTGCCATCAAATACTTCCCATAATACCTCCTTAGCTTAGGCATGCCACTGGCTTGCTTCCATTCTCGTCCTTTGTCACTATTAACTGTTTGCTTCTATCTCCTGCTTTAATTCGCGACATGGGAGATAATTCCTATAGCTTTGAGCCTCCTGCCATGTTTTTAAGGGATTTTTCCAGCCTCATTTCTTGCATTGTTATCAAGGAGTACCAAAAGCCTTCATCCACAAACATCATTTCAGGTTGACTGCGCCTTCTTGCCTGTATCTGGTCTAGCCATACCAAGGGCAAGGGAGAGGGCTGCCTGAAATGACTCTCCACCTGAAAGCGTCGCCCACATCCCTGACTTTTACCTGGTATATATGAGTATACCATAAGATCAGTCCTTTGTTAGTACCCTGACCTGCTTTCTCATCTCATAAGTCCTTAACTCAAACTGTCCTCCTGTCCTAGAGCTAAATCTCTTGTTGGCAGATACGAGAATCTTCTCAAGACTACTGTCTTTGCACAAAGGTCTCTATGTCCATCCTCGCTTTAGTTACATTGCCTGAGAAGCTTTGAGTGGAGACTATTTATAATGCCATACTCCTTGCTTCTCCCCTGCCGTTTGTGAAGCATTAAAACATCAAAGTTTTCACTGTCAGTCCTGTAGTCAGCCCTTATCTCTTCAACTCCGTATGTAGAAGATTACTAACCTCATTAGCCATGAGCAAGTCTTTCTCTAGCTTTGGGTATCAGGTTTTTCCTTATCGCTTACAGCCTCCTGTAAGGTTTGTGACCATACCAAGAGCCGCCTTCATATGTGCCCTCATCAGGCATTTATTTCATTTGAAATCTCTCCCATCGCTTTTTCATACTCATTTACAAGGAGACCACTTTTTCCTCAGAAATACCCAGTTTGAGCAATGGCTTTTTCATAGTCTTCTCTCTTAGCCTGACAGCTATATAGAAGATTAGGGGCAGTCTGTCAGCTTGGCTATAAGGGTTTCCGTCCTTTCTTTCTTTAAAGCTCTTTGAGGCCTCGCACTTCTCCTCTACCTCTTTAGCGTGACTCTCAGCGCTTACCTTCTTTCATCCTCAGCCTTTTTTAGCTACAGCCTCCTCTTTACTCTCTAAATTCGAGTCTGATTCAATCTCCTTTATAAGGATAAAGAACTACGACTCTTGGCTGTCTCACTTTTCTTTTCTTTCAGCTTTCTTTTGCTTCTTTTTCAGAAGTTTTCTTTTCTGTTCAGCTGTAGAAAACTTCTCCTCTATAAGCTTTAGTTCCTTAACCTATAGCATTTACTTCCTTGCTCTTTTATGAGCTTCCTTGAAAATGCCTCAAGTTCAGCCTTAAGCTCATTAATCTTCTTCCAAGACTTGGTGTCAGTAAATAGCTCTTCATTTACCAGGTAATCAGCTTTTCTTTATCGGCTCTTAAAATGCTCTTCTTCTCACCTCCAAAATGCGGTCTTGTTTTCGTATTCCTGAAAAGCCTTGTGTTTTACATGTCTTTAGCTTTGACACCCTTTCTTCAAGCCTCTCAATATCCTCTTTCTTATCTCCTCTGTCCCTTTAGGAAGTAAGCAGGGTGAAGGATGAGAGGAACCACACACAGAGGCAAGCTCTCCTCCTTAAGAGGTCTCTCTGCAAGCAGAGCTGCCTAAGCTCATAAAAATAGCCTCCTCTTAGGAATCAGTTTCGTCCTCAGCATCCTTAAAAGCATAAGCTCCAGCCTCATCAGGGCTGCCTTTAATATGTTAACTTTTCTCTTTTCATTTTTAGACTATCAAAACCCACTCTATCAGGCTCTTTAGTTCACTAAGAACCTTGGCAAGAGTCCTCCTTAGTCTCAGCCTCAGTCCTCTTTTCAGGCTGGCACCTCCTTTAGAGCCTCAGTCCGGGGATTTTTCAAGGCTCTCCAAATTCTACACGCCTCTTCTGCTTTCCTCTACTGCCCTTCGCTTCTCTCCCTCAGCCTCTTTTCCAATCTCCTTTTTCTCTGTTCTTCTCTTTAAAGGCTCTTGGGGTACTCTAAGGCTACGTACCTTTTCAGATACTGTATTAAATCTTTCTACAACTGTGATGTTCTTTCCTTAACCTTCTTCTCAGCTCAGCTGATATTCTCAAAGGCAGAAGTAGTTCAGACGCTTTTCTTTGTTTATCTCCAGTTCATTTCTTTCGCATTTTGATAGGTTTTTCTCAGCCTCTTAAAAGCCTTCATAAAAGACTGTGCTTCATGGCAGCCTCTATCTCACTAACCAGACTAACCTTCTTGGATATCCTCTAGCCTCCAGTTCTCTTACCTCGTACTCAGCCCTAACAAGACTTTTCAAAAAGCCCAAAAAGGCTGCCTTCCTCAGTTAACTCACTGTATCTTATCTCTTTTTAAGAAGGCCTCTTTATCTTCTTTTTCTTTATGCTTCAGAGGATGATCAAGTTCGATACGAGACTCTTAAGCCCGTCTGCCTTTTTCAGTGTCGAGTAGTATCAGCATCAACTTCTTCATGATTAACGGCGGAATAATCTCCCTGCGCTTACACTCTGGTAGCACTGGTTCACGCCAATCAGCGGTTTCACATTTCAGGCCTAAAGTCATACCAGCTCGGTGCTATACATCACTTCTAAACTTTCAGCTGCTGTAAGCTGCTTTATATATCTCAGTGCCAAGAGTTTTCTACACTAGCCTGCTTATCTTGTCTCCTCTTAGCACCTCCTGCAGAAGATTTCAGCCCTAGTGCTGTCATCGAAACCTGCATAAACTGGCTCTTTGGTAGCTTTGCCAGTTTCTTCTATCCACGGCATTGGTTCTCTTTTGAGGTTTTTGAGGAGTACTCCAGTATCATCAGCATAGCGATACCTCTTTTCTCATCTGCCAAGACCCTCACGCCCCCTCTTGTGAGGCCTCTTACGCCATGGAGATCCTCATAACTTCTGTGATGCACTCTTCCTCACTTCCAACCTTTTCGGTAAAGAGTGAAATTCTACAAGGTTCATTTCCAAAGTCTGTAAACGCTCCTGGAAACTCCTATCTCCAGACTTCTTATTGTTTCTGAGCTTGCCTCTCCAAAGAGGGCAGCAGGAACAATGGCATCGAAGATGGTAGTCTTGCCCGCCCCTGTGTCTCCTGTGATTAAAGGCAGTGCAGGCTTAGTAAAGTCTATCTCGTGTCTTCTTACCGTAAGAACCAAAAGCCTGCATAACTAACTTTTGGAGCCTCATAGACTACACCCCCTTTAAGCAGTTTATTATCTCAGTGAGCCTCTCTCTTCTTCAGCATTCATCTCTCGCAGGAATGCTCTACAATTATCTATCTCGCTTGGTTCGTCTGAGATCTCAGTTAGAACTACGTTTACTTTCTTTGCAGCCTCCCTCCCTTTATCTCGAGGTTCGGAAATCTCTCCCTTATTCTGTCAGTAGCGTCTGCCATCCAGTCGTATCATCGCCAGTTAAAATAACTGTCACACATGGTCACTCGGAGCCCATCATTTATAACTTTCTTCAGCGCTTCCTAACTGCTCGTCTTTCTTAGAGGAAGCAAGCGGAAGAGCCTCACGTGTTTATCCTGCCTTTTTCAAAGCTTGTTTCAACCGCCGCTATGCCACCTTTTCCTGTCCTGCCTCACTTTGCTGGAGAGCAGGCGAGGGGCGCACCGCAGCTGTCTGTGGCGGTCTCCACATATCAGCTTCCAAGGCACGTGTCTGTCGGCCACGGGCTGAATAGTCAAATCTTTCCAGAATGTCGGCATCTACAGCTATGTTTTCCTACCGACTTAATCAGGTCCACTATCCTCCACTTCCTCAGCTCTTGCCAGAGATAGTGCTGGTAGCTGACAAATGCTATTCTCTTCATTTTTCATCTGTACTTTTCCCAGCACAGCCTGTGGGTGCCTCATTGTGGGAGGAGATTGTTCATTTTCGTCCAGTACCGTGATACATTTTTACAAAAGACGGGCTGCACAAAAGGGAAGGAATAAAAGTTTACTGCTTCACGTATTGCATCCACTCAAAGCACCGCACCTTTTCAATATGTTCATCTGCCCGCACGGGCGGAAGTCACCAACCAGGTGCAGGTTGCTGGCGCAACGCAGCACTTTCTGAACGATTGATGCGGACTGCGCTGTCGGCGGATTCCGCTAATCCTACCGCAGCCGCGCGCATCTTGGAGTGCTACCTGCAGGCCTTTGATATGGAGCCGTCAAACATCTCTATAGCTTATCAGAGGAGCGCGCAATTGTGTACATCACTTTCGCTAACTGTGGCATCCGCTTTTATCTCTAACATCTTTTACATATCTCATCTAAAATGTAACTCAGTCTACTCAGGTCCTTATTCATAAAGTTTAAGCACTATGTGAAGATCTGACAATGTGGATTTCAGTGTAACAATCGATATTGTGATTGTTGCGCGACGACATGACATAAGCAGATGATTAGAAAAGCTAATTTGCTGACACCAGTGGTGTACCAAATTCAATCCTGTTAATTGGTACTGTGTTATTGTTGTTACTAAATATACTAATCTCCCTTTTGCACAAGCAGTCCTTACCCATTGTTTGTCCGCAAAGTCGCACAGCTCCAGTTAGTGCACATGTTTTAGTAAAACTGAGATTATGTTGATCAATCAATTTGACTTTCACTCGATTTTACAATTTTTCTACCCATCTTGTTATAGCCAGATTTGAAATATTTTATCATTCTTATATTCTCATTATCAATGTATTTTCTCTGTATGGTTCAGATTTGTTGCGTAATTGGCAATTTTCAAAGCTATCTTTGAAATCTGTACATCTCCCATATTCTCCAGACCAGCAACGCACATTTTACTATATATTTTGCTAAGTTTTGCGCTAAAAATAACTAAAGACATAGTATCTCCCTATTTGATTGGATATGCGGGTGCCACCTCTGCCACCCAGCAGCTTCTCGATCCACCCTATTATTCACGACTTCTGTCGTCTTCTCTTAGCCTCTTTGCCTGTGCGTCAGGGCCACTCGAAAGCAAAGAGGCCTGGGCAGTCTCCTGAGCGTTCACCACTCCTAAAACTATCTGGGATGGCTGTCAGGTTCGGGGTTCTTGTGCGGGCATTGCCTGCACCGCGCACGCCCATCTTCCTATCCCCGGCAAGCTCTGCTATACGGCCGTGCCGCCACCTTCCCATAGTGTCTGCTTTACAGCCTCGCTATATACGCTGAGTCGGAGAATCTGTTATTATGGCATGAGCTTTCAGCTATCATGTTTTTACATCCTTGTCAGAATAAGCCGTCTAGGATAATGGTATTCAATACTCTTTATTTGAGTGCCATCCAGCTACCACTGACTTAAGGACATTTTCTCCAAGAGTCCCTCCACTCCGGGAGAGACTTTTACATTGAGTTATACGACCTTCTCTTTCATATATCCAAAGGCTTTTTGCTGTCTTTTACTCTGATTAACTGCCAGTTTAGCATCCTTAAGGCATTTCCATATAATATATGCGGGAAATGTGATCCCAAAAGCTTGCCACTTCTTCTCTAGTTTCCATCCTCTTAATTTCCTTTTAGTTGAACTTAAATATCTTCCTAGCCACCCTCAGCCCTTCAGATTATTATCTTTTCTTCACCCTTTCAGGCATTTCATAATAGCACCAAGGAGGGTATGTTTCATCATACAGTTCATCTTAGGATTCTTTGGTCTTAAGATATCTCCAGATTTCCTTTCTTTTTCCAGGTTCTCAGGCTTTCCTGACTTGATAGGAAATACAGTACATATAGTCATCATCATACTAGGTAGTTAGTCATATATTTCTTTAGCTTGCCCTCTTTTGTCTTAGACAAATCATCTTGAGCCTATGAGTATCTTAGTTATCTTAATCTGCTGGTCTATCTGCCAATCATCCTTTTCATCATGACGGACTGGTCATCTCTTCCTATAAAATACCTGTAGGGTCCAACATCCATATAGTATAGTCTTTACAAGAGGATAATACACAAATATAGTTGTCCACATAGAGAGGTATGCTCAGGCGGCTTAGAGCCTATCTCCTTAAGGAGAGCAGTTCCTGAAGACACAGAGTGCATAAGTATGTCTAAATTCCTTATCCTGCCTATATCAGACAGGTGAAGCAGATGATTCTCAGGGGAGGCAGTTTTGCATATCACTGTGTACTTGGTTCACAGCCTACCTCTCGCCACATAGTTTACAGATAAACATGTCTAGAGTCTTGTGCCCTCTGATTACAGAGCGCAGTCCATCACCTTGGAGGGCCAGTATTTACCCAGTCATCAGGGTCAACCACCTTAGAGAGATACGCCTGTGGCGTCAAATAAGCCTGTATTTACAGCCTGTCCGTATCCACCGTTTTTCCTGATGATAGCCTTTTACTATGCGGGGAACTTTTTCTCGTATTCCTTAGCTATCTCAAGGTATTGTCCTTTTTGTAGAACCATCGTCAACCGCTGTGATTTCTATATCTTCCCTCCTGTAAGCAGGGTGTCTATAGCGTGGCTCATATATTCTGCTGGTGTAGCAGGTGTGCAACTTAATACCATTATACCATGCTCACAAAGCTCTGCAGGGCACTGCCTGCATCCATATTGTAATGACTGACGCAGAGCTTTCGACATATGATTCTTATATTCCTTTTCGCCAGGTTGCATATTTCTCATAAAAGCCTTATTCTCATCGTTTAGATAGCATAATCAGGCAAGGAGTCTCGATATCAGGTGCATGAGTGAGAATATTCCTTCATTATCGTTCGTTCCATCTGCCCTGTCGCCTTCTTCGCTCACTATGCCGTCGTAGTCCTCATCAACGGTGTAGTTTTCTGCTTCGGGCTGAAAGAGTCTATATCGAGATAGCTAAAAGTCAAACCTATGACCCTGTGAGGCGGGGCACAGCAGAGGTCGAAAGAGCTCATCAGTCATTCGGTAAATATCGCATCTCCGTTAAACTCAGCTGCACTCGAAAAATCGCACGCTTCTTCAAGCAAAGGCGGTCCTTTGCTACTGGGTCTGAAACCATCAATATGGGGTGGTCAAGCATTTTTCTTAAAAAGCTCAGTGTAGCATCCTGGCATTTGCACGAGTACTCATCCATGAAATAACCGTCTTTTCAGTGAGGATGACAGGAACTCTTGCTGTAACAGCAGGGGTCTATCTCATTTGGCTTCACTCCCCACTGCTTGCCTGTGTATTTCACAAAAGATATTATCGTACACATAGTCAGCCGTCTCTAATCTCCTCATCCTCATTTTCACAGAAGCTTCAGGATAGGGGATGGCGCCTCCCTTCCGTAGATGCCTGTCAGCTTGTCTATGAGGCTTTCTGCCTTTTTCCTTATCATATACCAACCTTATACTGTTTTAAGTTAAAGCGGAATTGAGTGTATTTCCCATATACATTTCCAGCAGCCTTGCTGGTGATAAAGAAACCCCTCGGTGAATCTTCAGAAATCGTGAGACCTCCTTGCTTTCTGGTATGGAAGCATATGAGGGCCGTAGGTGTGCATAAGTACTCCTCAGCCATCAACCTCGTCAAAAGGCATTGCCCCCTATATAGGTCTCTTTCTTTAAAGTAACCGGTACCTTTTGCCGGCCTCTCCTGGCCTTTCTTGGGAGACAGGCACTCTCACCTCTCAATTATAATATCCATCATCTTTTTAACCTCCTAGTTAATGGCGGATAGTCAGACATTGCCTGCTGCCTTAAACCCATTTTCTCCGCTTCCTTTCGCTCCATCTGGCTCTTTTACCTGTTTTGCATTCATAATCTCAATCTTCTGGTGTATAGGCAGTAAGAGCTACAGCACTCTTTCCATCCTTCATTGCAATCACAGGGCTGCCTTTGGCTATATAGTATGGGATGTTGTCAAAGTCAACTCCCGTCAGATTGATGAGGATATTTCAGACTGAGACCTAGGGATATCCGCAATAGTTCCTTTTTATTTAGATCCTCAGTGACCTATATATTCCCTTTTGCTGTAAAGAAGCCTTATCACAGAATGTACGCTGTCATCTTTCCTCCACACATAGTCACATCCACATCTTCAGCCTTTGCAGATGCGCTCACTCTTCCGTTCCCAGACAAGGCCTCCTGCAATGTCAAACATAGCCCATACCCTCGTCAGCTACCTTTTGCTCATGTCTGCGTGCGCAAGAGGAAGACACTAAAACTCTCCTGCCATTGGCAAAATATTTCTCCTCTCTCTTTTCCATTTTCTCCGGGGCCTTATGGTAGGTCTCTAGTGAGCAAACGGTATTTAGGGTGGAACAGCCACCTGAGGGAATCTTCTCAAGCTTGAGTCCGCAGGCAGGGGTGAGATAGTATTCTGTTAAAATACTTATCAGTCCTTCTATCCCACTACCATTACTTCCTTGCTTTTGGCTTTATCATATTGTTTGGGATGTGGTCAGTCTTTTATCTAACAAACTTACCATCTACATCTTAACCCTTTCAAGCTCTATAGTATCATTTACTATATCTATACCTGTTACGTAAATCTTCTTTTTCTCATAGTCTTTTCCAGTGTTTTCACCATTTACATCCGATATGATTAACTTCTTATAGGAATGTTCGATGATATCTCCTCTTTACCATTACCATGCTCCCTGCCAGGCTACACGCCGTAGCCACCGAGATGCCTAGAGATTTTTCCTAGTCTAAGCACCGTCTTTATCATATGGCATCTATCTCGGTTCTTCTTTTCTGGTCTCAAGGTCCACCAATAATTAGCTACTAACCTTTCGTGACCTCTGTGCTCACTGCCATACTGTGGTGGTTATTCTCCGAGAGGCAAGATATGAGCCACCGCGATATATTCTCAGCACAGGACAGACGGCTTCCTCTTTATCGGACTGTGCAGTATATCCTGTCCTCGAGTGAAAATAGACTGCTCAGTATGCACAAAGGCTGACAAGTCGATATTCCTCTTCAAAGAACTGAGCAGGCGAGACTTTACAGGTATATAAAGCCTGTACTCCTCAATCCTCTCAATCATCAGCCCTCAGATACTTATGATGGAACTATGCCTGGCTGCTTTCCTACATATACACGCGGTTCATATGGCCGTATGCTATGAGTAGTAAGTCTCCAGTATCTTCCATTCTAAGCACCCTGACAGCATAGTTGTCATAATAAGTTCTTTCATCCAAGAGTCATCGCAAAACGACTCTCTTCATCTTGTTTATTTCTCGTTTCATAGTACAGAAGGTCTCTCCCTCTCAAATGCAATAAATTCTGCTTTTTGGCGCATCCATCTTGGAAAGTCAACCTCAGGACTTAAGCTGTGATGCCAAACTGGCTGGCTCCCTTGCCACAGATGTCTTTTCGGGTTGTAGATTTCTTTCCACATCTCTTTCAAATGCCAGTAAATACGTAACGCTTCTCAACTTTATTTAGCCTATAGTATTCCTTTGACAGGTAGTAATAATTGGAACCTCTCGCAGTCTTTTATGCACTGTATACACCAGGTCCGTGATGTTCTCCGGTTCTCAGTGGCTGTAACTACACAGGCTCTGTAAGCCGTTCAACTACAGCTCTCAGGTCACAGTCTCGTAAGGAGAATGGATGTTAACACGGGCCTGCGCTCATATTATCCATGCACACGCATTTGGTTTCAAGATACGAGCATCGTACCTTTTCATCAACCTTACTAAAGGCGAGCACTCAGAAATTTTTCTGCACCAAAGCTGCCAATTCTCAACAAAGCTTATCTCCTCTTAGCAAACTTAATGCAGTATTAAAGATGAAACTTTCTACCATCCTCATTAGCAAAGCCTTAATTTGAGCAAACTCGGTATCCTTTGACTGCTCCGAATCAAAGCCTTATAGACATCTTCCTCTTGCCTTCTTCATCTATCCTCAGGAGTTTTCCATTTCACCGTTTGCTGCCAACAATGTTGTCCTATCTTGTCCTTTGACCTCGCACTCCACCCTGACAGTGCTGTTGTTATGAGTCATTGATTAAAAGATCTATGCTCCCATTATTTCTCAAGCAGAGTGATCTCCTCCGTCTTACTCCAGTATCAATCTCTGCCCCACTCTGCATCTTGGGAGATTAATCTTTTACCACCTCTTAGCGCATAGCCACAGTAGCGAGGTACCTGCACGCGAACATCTCTGTTGTCGTCCGTCCTCTCCGAGTGGGAGGTTTCCTTTATATTACTTATAAAATGCGCAGACGCTACAAGGGCATCATTATTATCAGTTTATATATGATTTCTCCATCAAGTCTCTCAGACTCTCCTTCCTAGTGCTGATGTTGAAAAGCGACTCTACCGCTTACAGGATGGATACAGGCGAAAGCATAACCTCAGGTACACGAGCGGTCCAGCCCTCTATGTTCCTGTAATCGTCAGCCTGCTTGGTATCACCGACTATCCCGTTAAATTCATCCAGCATCTGCGGTCTAATCTGATCCAGTGTCTTCCTGTCAATGGCTCCACCCTGACAGGGGCTTTGTTTGACCACAGCCTGTAACCACCTCGTAATTAAGTTCTCGCTCTTTCAGACAGCTTCATCGTCCCTCATCTGCAACAGCAGATTACATTTCTTTGCCCGCATCATGCTTAGGAGGTAACACGCTTATTTTCTAACGTTTACCTATCTGAGGCTCTGCCTTATCAGTGTCAGATGCTTACCACCCGCCGCGCATATATCTGTTTTGTAAACTTGTTCCGTTGTATCTGCTTTGAGAGTCTCTGCTAGCCTGCTAGGTCTTGGCATATGCCATTATCGCTTACATTCCTGTCAAGGCGAGTACCACAGCGACCTCAGGGGCTCACTCTGTAAGCTTTATTTATGCACCTCAGACTTCTACCAGCTATATGCTCATTTCCCTCACAAGGTCTTTATTGCCTGTATCTCCCTGAGGAGGCATCCCTGCTGGAGTTTTACGCAAACGATGATATTCACCATCTTCCATAGGATTTCAACATTTGATACCATGCCTCATACCTGTAAAGCCAATTCCACCGTAAATAGAGTTTTAACTGCTTCCTTTCCAGCGAGCACTTAACTGTCGTAGTAGTATAACATAGGTACGATTTCACTTATCACTCATCTTAAGATTATGTAAAGAGGTTTTAAAACAGGTTACCTAAGCCTCAGCGTAAGTCGCTGTATCCGATTATCTGTATCTCCTTAATAGTCCTGTCCGTTGTGGTAGGAGATAAATGATACGAAGTGTGTTGTCAAACCCGAGCTAGGCTGCCCTGTAGGTAGTCGTATCTCTACTGCTACAGATGCAATTGCGCCATGAGTAGTCACCGTTTTTAAGGACTTTGTCAACAGCCTTTCTGGATGAGTCAGATACCTTATCATCCCAGAAATCTTTCACGTCGAGCTTTTAACCGGCGAGCTACGTAGCGCCCGTTCTAACTTGGGTTGTGGGCAAACGAGCAGCTCCTGTGACAGTGTTAGGAGAGCTTTTATGTACCAGCTCTGTGCAGAGTACCACGCTCGCCACATATAGCTTTACTCTTTCGCATCCGCTGAGACCTGCACTGCAGACTCTACCAGAGGCGAGCCAAGGGTTTCTCCTTTATCCTTTGCACTCATCATGATAGTGTAAGCATTCTTATCAGCCTCAACTGTCACTTTGCACCCTCGGCCTTTTCCAAGCTCCTCTTCAGCCCTTTTCTTTTCTTCAGCCTTTTCTTCTCTTCTTCTTTCTTTTGCAGCCTCAGGCAGCTGCCTGCAGACTCTTCTCGCCTTTCTTGCCAGCTACGCTTGATTGTCTTTCAGCCTCAGCCATGCGTGCCCACTACTGGCTCTGCAGACGCTTGCTTGCCTCTTCCTCAGCTGACTTAAGCATGATAAAGGGAGTCTTATCGGCCTCACGTCATACTGACGTAATCTCCTTTTAGCTTCGTTATTTTAACTGCCTTAGCGCTATGTAGATACGCGTTGATAACATGTTGAGCTGATAAAGCAGACGAGTAACATACTAAATTATCCGCTAAACTCTTTCTTCATAATGGTTTCTGCATTAGTTCTCCTTTGAAAATGTTTGACTAGTTAATAGATTATGCTTATATGTTTGCGAATATGTTACGAAATTATTACATAAAGCTATGTCACTGATGAAAGTATCGGCAGCGTGGTTTATGTTTGTCAATAGCATGTTTATTTTAAATTAACGAGTTTAAAATTTTGCCACGCACTTTGTGTACTCTATGTATTTGCACAATACATGGTATCGATTTTACCATAAGTTTGTAACTTCCTGTAGAATTGATAATTTTCCTTTGGCCTCAGGATAGACTTACCATAGTAATATTATAAAGATATTTTCATTTAAAAGAGGTTTTCAGGTGGAAAAATTTACTAAAGGAGTATAAAGAGTTGATTCGAGAAATGAGACGCTTTTGTTGCTTCTTTTACCTATAAGGAATAAAGCATATAAAGCACAGCTGAGCTTTGACAGGCTGCAAAGAAATTGTAAGTTCCACTTATAACGAAGGGCTGTTAGCACTTCTTCTGCTAGAAGACCACCAAAACCATGGGCGAGCATGATGAGACCGCCACCCTTGATTCTTTAAAATGAACCATAATCAACTCATGATAACAATCATATATAAAATCCTATATACTTAAGAAAGATACTGAATACCTCTCTACCAGACGTAATGATTCTCCAGCAGATGAACTCTTCTATTCCAATCACAAAATGCTTAAAGAGAAGGCATTTCTTTGCCAGCAGACTACAATACAGGTAAATATACTATCCATATGGCATCAAACTTTGCTGTTTCAGCAAGATTAAACTTTTATAAACCGATGATTTGGACTTCAGATGAAAATATAAAGATAATAAACAAATATACCTCAGAATGGAAAACAATAACCAAAACCGGTATGCATAGTAAGATAAACATAAGAGGTGCTGTAATAGTCGGACAGTATGGCGATGAGGCTGGGCTGCCGCAACTTCTATAACAAAGCAGTGGTATCTTGCGGATAGAACTTTAATAAAACTAGACAAAAACTTCACTGGAACGGCAAACACAGCGCAATGTAAGCATATACGATAAAATGAGTTTTAATTTTATAGAACATATTTGCTCCTCTAAAAAAGTTTAAAAATAGAGTTGCAAAAAGTACGGCTATCACCAATGTGCTTTCAAACTGAACAGAAATGCTTAGCACAAGCCATTCTCCATAATAAATGGTACTGTTCTCAAATTTAACGTAGTACCCTATGAGCTCAGGTGACCCTATCTGCATCAAAGAGCAGAGTGTGTGTGAGTTAGAGGCTGGGTTAGAGGCATTATTGTCTGCCGGACACTGCAGTACTCATAAGGGGTGACAAGGCCATTGCTGCTGTGAACATAATCCAGCCATAGGTCGCCTGCATTGCAGTACTGGTTTTCATCACAGACAAATACTCCAAGCTTCTATATACAGAAAAGTAAGCAAAATAAAACATGTATACCTTGAGTCTGCAGTCCTGCCCACCATAGTAAATACAAGGGCGGGGATAGGGGCAGAAATAACATAAATGAGCAGCTTGCTGACAGCCGATATGAGTTACCCATTGTATCTATGAGGTCCAGGTGCGTAGTGGCGACACGGGTCAAAGACGTAGTCCCTCTCTCGAGATAGCACCACCACGGTTATAGCTGAGGAACCCTGAAATATAGCAGACCGAATTCAGCCAGATACACGTGAGCAGACGTAAAGGTCGCTGTATTTAATCGTATATGCACTGCTGAAGCTAGGATTATCCGTAAGCCGAAGATCATGCAACAGGTGACCAGTCCCTATGACAGCGACAGTAAAAGCGGTAAAAGTCCCACCGTAATAGGAAACTTAATGTTTCTTGCCCGACTGTTTCCAGCTCCTTTTGTGTATGCTGGCATTTGTTCTATATCTTCTCGTAGCTTCCTCCATTATCTTGATAAATGCAGATTCGAGTCGTCTCCTTTCTACTAAATAGGAGCTATCCATAACCTGCTTCCTACGATCTCGAAAGCAGATATCCCTCGTCCTCATCAGGCCCGCCATAGCTAATGTAAAACTCATTATCTTCAGTGATGACGAAGGGTTAGAACGACTTCAATCTTCATGCAGAACACTCAAAGCGCAATATCTTGGCATTTTCTCGCACCTTCATCACTATAATGGAGTTTTCTATGTGCATTTGCTGTCTCAATGCTCATCTTCCGCTCATAGCAATCTGCCCTCTGCAATGACAGCAAGGCGGTAGCACTCCGAGATCTCGTGTAATATATGAGAGCTTGCCAGTGATCGTGCATGCCTGCTTCATTGAACCCTGCGTAGTATAGCTTGTCTCTAGTCTCTTCCCTTTGGGTCCCATCCCGTGATATGGCTGCATCACAGCATAAGAATATCAGGATTGTGGAACCATGCACGCTTTGAGCAGTCAAGCCCTGCTGCTTCTGCCCCCTAGATAGATCATCTACAAAGAAGTCAACATCTCCCAGTCCAGTCTCGTCCAAAAGCTCAGGCATCTTTGTAGCTCTGCCCTCTCCCTAGTGACAGGTCGTAGGCTGGGGCAAGAACTCAATATGCTCTGCGACTCTCGTTGTGCCTACACGCCAAAGTAATCGTACATAGCCCTATTCTGCTTTTATCTGCCTGCTGTCCGTAGCCAGCATCGGAGCCATGTGTCAGTTACCTTTCCTGAATCCGCAGGATCAGACCTGAGATTATCCTCATAGTGAGTGAGTTTTACACGCACCGTTTATTTCTGAAGCCATCCATAATCTCACTTATCTCTCAATCTCTCGCGTAATATCCCATCCAGGCCTATATGCTTTTCAGCTTTTGGCTAAATTTATCTATCTCTATCTTATTCCTCCAGTGATATCTTTGGTATATTCGGTATGGTAAAAAAAAAAGAATATCTCATCGCAAGGCAGTTTGGTCTATCTCCTTAACGCCAGTCATACTGCCATCCTTTACATAGGCATCACCCATCTAATTTCTGATCATTACCTTTGTTAAAGGCCCGACTTACCTGTGTAACATATTCTTTGATTTATTTTATATAATCCTCATCAGGCTCAAAAACCATCATACTATCTGTCCAGCTGATTGAGGGGCGCCATACTGGCAGGATTCAACCTCTTCCTTGTATCTTCTGCAGCCTAAGGTTCCTTACCTGATATCCACGTCGTAGGTAATATCCACAGGTTTCTAGTTTACGTCATCATTTGACTGCAACTTTTGCCTTTTCTTACGGCACATCATATTTGCTCTTGAGGGTTTGCCTATAGAGATTCACGGAGCTGTCGGACTCTATACCGGTGATACTACTGTCTTTTCCACCAGGAGCTACTGCAATGTGCTGGCCTTTGTGCAGTGTTCACATCAGAAGAGAATTCCCCATAAGGGCAGGTTATTGGCAAGAACAGCAAAGGCAGGCTATCTCATCGTCCCAGGTATAGAAACTTTATCCAGTACAGCATCAGGGCTTGAATCTTGGGGTTTCTCCCTCCTTAAGCAAAGTCAAATATCCTGTTTAAGTATACAGAGTCCTGAAGGCTTCCTGATCAGATCATTAGGTAGCGTACTGCTTTATCGGCTGAAAAGCTCTTGGTCCTCAGCTCTTTGACACATCACCCAGATATATAATTTCAGTCATCATATACTAGCAAATACCTTATGACAGAGCCAATTAGAGTGATTGGTAAATTCTCCCTTTACATATACTGTGTTGTCCTATAAAGACTTTCCTGCGCTTTTTGTAGCTATGTTGGGTGCTGCCCTCGCATAAATACAGGGTGTCAAAGGCGTGAACTCTGAAGTACAGTGACTCATCAGTTCCATGCATGCTTATTTCTCTATGTTGTGAGACTGTTCTCTGACTTACCCGTCTTTTCTGCAGGCTCGGTAAAAGGCGCCATACAGAACTACTCACCTATATTCGTTGTTTACCTCGAGAATGTACGGCGTATTGGATGAATTTGTTACCGAGAATGAAAGCTGTCGTTATGCTGCCTCTCTCTTAGGTCACATACCAGATACATGGTTCATCTTGGAGTACACGTCTATACGGCTGACCATGTACTGCCTGCGATGGGTAACGGTAAAAATAACTGCCCATACCGGCACTTTAAATATCCAGTATTGACACTCTCTTTTTCTACGCGCCAGCCATATGAGGTATGTCACGAGGGCTAACCACTATTATATATATGAATATAATCGCTATAGCCTTGCCTGACTTGATATTCAGGTTGTCAGAAGCGGCTGACACTCTCTCAACTCTCCATGCCCAGTCATTTTGAGTTTTCCCTTGCCCAAATACAGACGCAATAATAAGCTCAGACATCTCACTCTCGGTTATATCCACACCACCCTGTCTTTCTTTTTAGAATATCAACCGTCTCCGCCTTAAGACGTGTTCACCGTCAAGCCCGTCCACAGGTCAAAGGGACCTAAGCGCCCTATGGTCTCTGTAATATCATCTTCTTTAGATATATTCTTTAATTCCTAAAATTCTCACTGCGGAGTAGGACTGCGTCAGCATCCATTGACTGCAACAACCTCCTCGACGCACCATCAGCATCTTTCATCAATATCCATCTTCGCAGCTCTCAGTTCTTTGCCACCCATCTATAAATGTTTTCTAAGCTCGGATCAGAGTTGTTGATAAAAGATAAAAATAAACCTCAGCATTCTCTCAACACATATAATCTCCTCACTGTAGGAAGACGGATTGTCCCCGTAACATAATATTTAGATATACACTTCCAGTAAAGTCTTCTTTGGCTTTATTTATACTTACTTTATCTTACATTGAAGATACTCAGATATAACCGCTACCGTACCTATATCAATGTCTCTATTGAAGAGTTTTGAGCCTTCACCCTTTTCTACCGATAACCCTCTTACCTTACCCTCTGCTTTTACTGATGTCATTAAAATGATTGAAAAGAAATAATACGGATGAACCATAAAACAATCCTTTTTCCGCCGTTCATCTCCTATTTTGCAAATATTTTCTTCAAATACGGTTCCGGATAGGTCCTCTTTACATTGACTTCTTTGCCACCATGAAGTTCAACAATATTCTGTGTGTTTGTAAACTGATCCTGCTCCTCATTTACAGGGACCTTGATTCCTCAACTCTATGAGTATCAAAAGCCTGGTCTATGTCCTTTTTAAAGTCAACCTTCCTGGTTGATTATTCTGATATGTAAATCACTGTTTTCATTTCTCTCCAGCACAAGTCAATGATGAGCTTCTTACCGTCTTTACCGTATTTTATGCCGTTGGTAAGCAGGTTCGCTATAGCCCATATAGAGCTCTCCATCGCCTCTATTTTATAGTTTCTGCCGACGTCTTAACTCCAGTGTCAGCCGCTTTCACGGAGGCTTGGTAGCATTCGTCAGCAAGCTGTTCATCAGCTTTACCCATCTATTTCAGTAAGATGAAGCCTAAGCTCATTGGTGTCGTCTTTATAGTAGAAACAGCTCTTCTATCAGCCCCTGAAGCCTGTGCCTTCTCATAAGCAATTTTACATATTCTTCATTCTTTATCTGAAGCTCCTCATTGCTCACACTCTCATAGGCCTTTGCCATAACCAGCTGGAGATAGCCGATTACTGGGTCAGCGGGTACATGAGTCGTGACTACTGAGTAATGAGCTTCTTCTGCTCTTCTCCTCATCCTCTCCTTTGCAAGAATACGGTTTTATCTCTCCTGTTTGTTCTATTGAGAGTTTCGTGCCATATTGGATAGCTCATCTTCGTTTCTTACCTCGAATTCGACCTGTCAGTTTCCTCAGAAAGAATTCCTCTATCCCTCTGTCTATCTGTTCAAAATAGTCTACTCTCTCTGTAGACAAAATATACAGAGAAGATGAAGCAGACTATCGTTTCAATGTAGTAAAAAGCCTGCAAACCTACGGCTTTCCGAGCAAACTCATCCTTATCCTCGCAGTAACGGCTGAGAAAATTATCGTTGGTTTGACCGGGTTTATAGCCGTGATATGTTTCATTTTCGCTACATCATTCTCTGCATTATCCATTTTGGGAGAATCACCTTGTACAGATGCAGTTGTGCCACGCGCTGTGCACCGGTACGCTCGGGTTTTGAGAATCTCTCTTTTATAAAATCCCTTAGCATAAATAATCCAAAGTAATAAGCAGGGTCGTTAGCTCAAGAAAGAGTATCGAGACTTATTGTACATGGAGTTACTATTTCTATCCCTGACACTGCGAAACAATTTGTTTTCAATCCCATATCCTACTCCCCATACTGTCATGATTATTTTGGCATTTCTTGCGTCCATCTCTATCTTTTCTCTTGGTCTTCTGATGTGAACCCTTAACTGTGTTGTTGCCTTCATCACCTTCTCATTTCCATACCCTTGTGAATATGTCATCAGTAGAGCCATGCCCTTCGCGGATTACTTGCAGAGAGGCAGAGTATATCGTACTCAATAGGTGTAAACTTTGCCTCTTTATCGTATGTCCCTTACTTCTCTGGTTGCTCTTATTAGTTACTACAGCGGTCCCACTGCGATGATTTCATCATCTGCGCACCGCTCACCCTTTTTCTCTGCAGTTTAAACTCTGTAAATCTTCTAAAGGTTTTGCGCCAGACTCTGGCGAGTGAGTTCACAAGCAGTTAAACGGCTTGGTCTGCATCTGCACCGTTGCCAAGTCACTATCATGCTAGGTCTGTAGACTTGGCACAGAGCATAATGAGTGAGGGATATTGGTGGTTCACAGATCATGTACCCGACCGCAGCCCGTCCATACCGGGCATCTATGATGTCTAGTGTGGCAGGGAAATGTCCTCGTCCGCCTTAAGCATATCGCCGAGATCCTGTAACAGCATCATTGCCTTTCTTACTACACAGCCCTCACCCACAAGCGAATCTCCACCAAATCAGCTGTTTCTTTGATCATCATGCTACCACTGGGAATCTTTTGCTTTAGTATCCATATATTTTACTCCCTGTTTATTAAAATCATTAATTATCCGTATTGGTTTTAAACATAAAAATTTCGACCTATATAGAGTATCTCTTTCTATCATATATGTATTAAATAATTCTTACGATTTCTTTGACTTGGATGTTTTAATCAATCGAGTAGGAGGCGGTGACTAACCGCCAGTCTCTCCACAACACTGTGCGATTTACGGTTCTCGTATACAGCGCTTTCAATAGTTGATGTGCACAGACTGATAGGGCTGTGGCTAAATCATAAAAGCCACTGTTTATCAGTCTTTCTTTTTGTCATTGCCATGTTTATAGCGCTGTATGTGTTGTAAACCAATAGCCACGTCTGCTGTTTTGTAGCTTTTCCATCTTCAAGTCTTTGGAACGCCCATTACCCTGAGATTTCTGTATCTGGTTCGCACACGTTTCCATTGTTTCCCATATACACATACGTATTCTGATGATAGAGCCGTCCGTTGACATCATTCATGTTGCTCTTCATACTTGCTATTCCATAGTAGTTAATCATCCTCTTGCTAAACCTTCCCAGTTCTTTCTAGGCTCGCATTGACTGACAACTTACCCACGGGAAAAAAGCTCTTTCAGTTCGACGAAAACTTATCCCATGACTTTTCGCATGAAACTCGGACATATATGCCCTGTTCCTTCCAATGCAAAAGCCAGAATTCCATTCGGATTGCAAAATACGCTGACAGTACAGCTTTTTCTCTCTGTTCACTGTTAGTTTCAGCTTCTCCTCCGAATACCTCGTACTGCTCTCTAGAGTCTCTCTGATGCCCTTTTGCTTTTTGCAGAAGCACATGTCATCTGCATATCTTATCATCGGGACACCTCTTTCCAGAACTCCCAGTCAGATTCATTGAGGTAGATGTTAGCAAGCAAAGGGGATAGAATTCCCTCCTTGGCAGCGACCCTTCCTCTGTTTCGATAACCACTCCATTTTTCCATAACGCCACTTTTTAAGTACCTCTTGATAAGTTGCACCACACGTTCATCTTTTCGTTTTCCCTCAGAAGGTTGATAAGAATCTCGTGGTTGATTGTCATGAAATATTTCGATAAGTCTAGAACTTCACCATATGTGTAGCCCTGTTCCGCGTGCTCGCTAACCTTTAGTGTTGCTCCTTTTGCGTCTCTGTTTGGGCGGTAGCCGTAACTGCCGTCTGCAAAAAGTGGCTCATGGATTGGCACTAACTTTGTTGTGTTATCGCTTGTTGAAGTGTACGGTCTATCACTGTTGGTGTACTGCAAGCTTTCCCTACCATCTGCTGAGATCTCAACTCGTCTTACTGAGACAGGTATACTTTTCACGATAAATACGTGTTGTGCTCTTGTTGATGTTCCTGAAGGTAGGTGCCTCTTCGATGGTCATTCCATCAGCTCAGTGCTCCTTGTTTTGCTACTCTTCTGCGCTCTGTTAAAGTTATCCTTATGCAGTATCGCTTCCAGAAAGCTTCGGCTGTACTGTCTCTTTCTTTCCATATCAGGTTGAATGACCTGCGCTGCATACCCTTCATGTTTCCTCTCTCTCTCTGCAAACAGCCACTGTTCTCAGTGTTTTCTGCCATAACTGTCATTTCCTCTTTCTCAGTTATGCTTGAGACTCCTACTGATTCGGTCCTTTGTCTCTCACTACTATGACTCTGCTGACTTCTATGTGTTCAGCGTTTGCTCTAGCAATGTTTACCTCTTTCAAGGCTTATCACAGAGCCTCTAGGTACCACGTTTTCTTCCTCTCATCTATCTGCCTCATTTATCATCATGATTCCGTGTAGTTATTGGACTTTGGCTTGTTCAGCAGTCTTGTCCTCATCGTAACCTCATGTAGAATTTCTGTTCGTCAGACCAGAGATTTTGCCCATCAGAGTTAGTATCTTCCTCATATCCAGCTTCCTTCAGATTCGAGATCACCCTCGGCACCCTTGCTCGGCTATATCCTTCCCACTACCGGGCGGATTCAGGACTTTAACGTTAGAACGTGCGTACTTCAGGACTACTAATAAGGACAGCTAACGCTATCCTTATAAAAGAGAAGGAGTGGTTGGTAAACGAGGGAGTCGCCAACCTGCGAGCTGAAAAAGTAAATCTATACAAATTGGGAATCTAGCAAATTTATACTCAGCTTGGAACTTATCTGCTGTTTCCTTAACTGATGTCTAGAGTATACCGTACCAAATATGAAGTCCGTTTGTAATTAGTTGCAACAAATTGTGAACATTCTATACCATTCCAATGAACAAAGCCATCAAGCATAAGTCCAAGATAGATTAGAAGCGCCAGAAGTTCATTCCACAGCTATCTGGTATGGTTTCTGCTATATTCATCATTCATGGTTTTTAGTGAGACTAATAAAGCAGGTGAGGTGAAATCACAAATCCAATCACCCTATGGTCTCCCACATAGATGTCATGCTGCTCCTCTGGCCAGGGTTGATATTACAACAGGCGCAATCAGCATAATTATACATATTATCCCAACTACAAAGACAGATAACTCCGTCTGTAGAATACGATTTTAGAGAAAAAACTCAGCCCCCTCTTTTCCATTATGAGTCTGATTTTGGCCTTTGCTCTCCATCTTCTTTTCTTAAATAATTTCTTTGGCATCTTTTCATCCTTTATATGTAGGTACGATTTTTCCTTATTGCTTCTCTTATTCTTTTTCGCCTGAAGGCTCAGTAAAAGAGCAAGCTCTATAATCTCTTCAAGCTCAGTCTTAAATTTCTCTTCATCCATATCTGTTGCCCTGCCCTATGTGGATGAGCTTGTTATCTGTATCCTAAGCCCTCTTCCTCCATAAAAGTTCCTCGTATAGCTTCTCTCCGGGTCTAAGTCCCGTAAATTCAATCTTTATATCTCTTATCCAGTACAAAGCCTGAAAGCCTGATTATATTCTTTGCAAGGTCAAGAATCTTCACCGGCTCGCCCATTTCAAGTATAATATCTCTCACCCCTTTAGCATAGGCTCCCTGCAACACAGCAGAAACAGCTTCAGTATAGTCATAAAAGTATCTGATAATGTCAGGGTGCGTAACTGTAACAGGTCCACCACTTTTGCTATCTGCTTCTTAAGAGAGATCACGCTTCCGTTACTTCAAGCACATTTGCCAAACCTGCGCGACAAACTCTGTCTTTTGAATGATGCAGAGGTCTGGATTATCATCTCCAGATTCTCTTGCTTTGCACCCATTACATTGGTTGAGTTTACAGCCTTGTCAGTAGATATAAGAACAATCTGTCTACCCGTATTTATCTGCGGTTTTTCACAGTGTTGTATGTACCTAAAGACATTGTTTTGATAGCCTCATTGGGACTGTTTTCCATAAGAGTACGTGCTTATGTCTTTGCTGGCGTGGTGAGACAAGGTGGCTGTACTTTTGCAAATAGAGTCAAGCCTGTCAAATTACGCACAGAGGCTATAAGCACACGAGGTCAAGCTCAGGGAAGTTGTGTCTAGCTCGAGCTCATGTCGTGAGGCATTATTCTCATGTATATCTACTATGATGGCTGCTTTGGCTTATGTCCTGCTATCTGCCTGCATAGCTCGCTTCCTATAGGCCGCCTCCGCCTGTCACAGAACCGTCTTGTCTTTCACATAGCCCATAACCAGGTCAAGCTCAACATTTACGGCTCTCTTCCAAGCAGAGTCCTCCACGCTTACATCACAGAGCAGAGTCGCAGATACGTGGCCCTCCATAATCTCAGATTTACACTAGGGTAATTTTTAGCTTGCGGCCAGTGTCGGTACAAAAGACCTATAAACTCGCTAGCTCCTTTCTGCTTGCAGAAGGTATGCTATGATTATCTCATTTATCTTATACTTTTGGGCATTTTTCAGGGGATGGTATATCTGTCTCCGACCACCTTGATTCCGTTAATATAGCTTCCTACCTTGTTCTTATCATCATCTATGATGCAGCCAGCTCCTTCATCACGCTGGCACGCAGAGGACATCTCTTATTACCATATTGTCCTGTCTCTCCTGCACAACCAGCATCACCCTCGAGGTCTGCACATTGCCCGTCGTCACTCTGCTGGTTATCTGCATCCTCACCGTTCTGTAGAGAAGCGAATTCCCGCAGTTAACAGTAAAAGTATAAAAAGTATATAGGAAGTGGTGAGGTTCTTGGGAGAAAGAAGGCCTCATCCTTTTGTCCTTTTTATCAAAGCTATGACCCTTCTCTTGCTAGCCTCAATAACAGCAATAATGATTCTCTGCATTTCTACAACGCCTAGCATAAGCCCAAAGGCTGGTGTAGAGATGATTCAGGGTGAAAAATGAGAACTGTTGCAATCATATTTAAAAGATTACACTCTGCATATTCTCAGTAAAAATATCCGGTATCTTGCTAAAGCTAAGGTCAAATCTTAAAAGCAAAGCAAGGACTCCACGCAGCCCATCGACCACAAGGTCGTATAGGATGATCAGAGTCCTCTTTATAAACTGCTGGTTTTTAGCGTAAAGTTAACTATTTTTCCCTCATTGGTTTCACTTCCTACATTATCCTTTTTAGCAATATAAGCATTTGATTCCATAGCCAACTTCCCAAAGAACACCCAGTAAAAGAGGTGCAAAGGGCAACACTGAGGTCATTGAAGATTCCCTGCAAAGAGATAACCTATAATACCAGTGATGATAGCAACTCCAAAAGTCTCTGTCTCCCGTTTAAGTCCTCTTTTTCCAGTAGATCTTAAGGTCTGTACTATATACATAATAGCAGTAGCAAGGAAGCAAAGCAGTGCCAAACCATCGCTCTGAACTCCAATCTGAAGAGAAAAGGTCATCAGAGGCTTCGTAATTATCATACTGCCAAAACCGCCATTAAGCCTTCCTATGTAATCATTCTGAGGAAGGCTATGGTAAATGTCATCACCGCTTCCAGCAAGAGATGATTGAAGAGAATACAGGGAAGGTTCTTGACCATATGTATCCACGGCCTGATGCAAAAGAATCGTGATCCTTGATTATCGCGGCAGGTGCATTATGAATATCATCGAGCTTACCGCCACCTGTGTATATCTTGTATCCGTTTCCGGTATTCGTAAATGCAAAATGATCCCTTTGGAGTAGTGCAGTTAATGAGATATCCCTTTACATCATCACTTGCAGGCTTCATATACTGGAAGCTAAGGTCCTTTAGCTTGTCATCCTTTAAGTATACAAGGGAACCGTCCTCGCTAGTCTGGTAGTCTATCTTGCTTCCGTCTGCCTTTGAGAAGTATACAGTTGCCTGTTCTCCGAGGCATCATAGCCTATGTAAAATGTGACACCATTGTAGGTGATTTCCGCATGGTCATTTTTAAGCTCTACCTTTTCAAGCAGATAGTCATTTTTCTGCATTGCTAAAGAGTTCTGAAGGTAGGTAAGAAGGTTCATTCCTATATAGTTAAAGTATATTGCCGTAGATGCAATGATGACAGCGCAAAACCAGCCATAATAGGCCAGCCTTCTTAAAGCTTCTGCCTAAATAAAATAATAGCAAATACAGCGGATACCGCAAATGCACCAGGAAGGTCTTAGAACCGAACCCATAGCACAAAGGAAGTTGATTATGGTAATGATTCCCCAGAAAAGCCTTCTTCCATATTTTCTTTGAAAATACAGCAACACAAGGAATATAGGGAATACTAAAGCGCATAGAAAGCCTACGTAGTTAGGGGTTGTAAGTGTAAAGGTAAACTGGTGGTTACCTGAGCCTGAGAAAGGTGAAAGCTAAGGTTCTCTCTGATTTGCTCCAGCTCCTTCAAAGCTGCTTGGGAATAATGAGATGGCGTCAAGCTTTGTTCCCCAGAAATCCTCACCGATAAGCTGTGTAATACCGATATAGAGATATGTACTGCCAGTACCGCAAGATGCTCCCTCTTACAAACTTGATACCATGGCTGTCACTGGCATATACATAAAGCGTATATCAGTACAACACAGTAGGCAAGGATAACCCAAAGTGTCTCGTGCTGTTCATACATTCCGTGAAATCCAAAAGCTTCTGTGCTTTGATACAAGCGTTGAAATGGTTGTAAGTGCGAGCATATCCAAATACCGCATACATCACACAGGCGACTTTGTCTTCTTGCCGTCTAAAACAGCTTGGCACCAGAGTGCAAACAACATAAAGTACTGCAACTATGGTGAGGCCTGTCCCTTCACTATAAGGAAGACATCAAGACTTTCATCTCCACCTCCAAACCATCAAACTGTGTGAGTTGGTAGAATGCTCATCGACCCTTACTATAAGGGGATAAAGGCTATCACTATCCCCAACAGAAAAAAGCTGATTTTTCTTTCCCATTCGGCTTCTTCCTTCTTGTTTTTATAACCATATCTGTAATCCACTTTTTCTCCTCAAAGATATATATTCCCTTTATGGGTTGTTTACAGTGTTTTCATTGTCTACGTGCTTTACCGTGATTCCGTTTACCTCTACTCCTTCACCCACAGGAATCACAATCAGAGCTCCGTCAACCATCTTGTGCTTCTAGCAGAGGCACTCTCGAGCAACCTTTATCTCGATGTCAGGAGCCTTTATACTAAGCTGTTTTGACCACGGAGGTTGTTGGCTATTATCGTCGCCTTCTCTCCCGGCTACCTCGTTGAAGGTGTCTTCAAAATGCTCCAGCTTTTTCGCTCTCAACCCTTTCCTCTTTGCCCAACGACTCCTTTTACCTCATAAGAGTTAGCTCAACAGGCGCAGGGATTTCCTTGTTTAGCTCTATTACTTCCGCTATATTTTTCCTGCACTCTCTGGACTATCTCAAGACTTACCTCGTCCTAGAGTCTCCGTTATAAGAAGTTAAAGGTCTCTGTCTGAGCCACCGGAGACAGGCGAAACCGTTCAATACAGCCTCCACGAAGTCAGGGATAACTCCTCTGCCTTCTTGGTATAGTAGAGCAGGCTGTGAATATCAGGTCCCCTGTCATTAAAAGCAGGGAATAAAAAGCCTTTGTCAGGAGCCTCTACCACCCAGTCTCTCACTCTTTCTCCTATGCGGTTTGCATCTGAGTCATAGCCTAGGGCATGCCTTTGAGAGCTTAACGGGACAGATAGCACAGAGTATATACTCGTAAATGACATCTGAGGCATCTTCTAAGGTCTCCGTCTTTTCCTTTCACGGTACATCATAGTTTGCCATGGATTGCAACTATGTAGTACTTTATCACTGCTGGGATAGTTAGCTATAATAAGGTCAAAAGAACTTCTCAGCTTCTCCTCGTCTTTTAGCCCGCTGTCACGAAGCTCTAAAAGAACTTCTGCTGCCCTTCACCAAACTCTGCCTCAGTAGAACTCCATATTTGATAAGGTTCTTGCAGAGGTTCCTCCCAGACACTTATGGAAAGATGCTTAAGTGCAGCAGCTCCTCCTCTGAGAGACTACTTAGAGCCTCTTTTATCACAAGGTTTTTCCTTCTCAATGCTGACATAGCAGACTGCGAGACTATCGATGCGAGTATCCATCTTTTGCCAAAGAGCTTACGTATCTCAGATACTTCTGTTTTTATTCATATTCTCACCTTTTTGCAGCTATTATACTTACGATGAAAGTAAATGAGCCTTTTTCACATCTTCTTATTATAGCAAATAATTACGCATGAAATAAAGAGCTTCATTGAGATACATTTTTCAATCCGCTCTTTAGCAGAAAGAATAGTAAATAATAAAAGCTCTTGGTTTTCCATATTTAAAAGTCAGTTGGTTAAATCATATCGTGTCGAAAGATAATACATTCCCCTTATAAGCGGCATCAAACAAATTTTATACCTGTATACTTGTTGATAGTAGCCTCTGAGAAAAGTGCTGTTGAGATATCTGTCTCCTGTGATACACAGCGACTATAACCTTTCCCTTATTTTTCAGGTCTTTCAGCTAGCTTTCTTTGCTTTTGCAATCACAGCGCACTCTGAGGATATACCTACAAGAACTCCCTCAGTTTTTGCAATTTCTCTTCCCTGTATCGAGGCTTCCTCGTTCTCTACCTGAATAATCTCATCGTAAATACCGGTATTAAGTGTCTTAGGAACAAATCCTGCACCTATACCCTGTATCTTATGTGGTCCGGGAGCACCGCCTGAAAGTACGGCCGAGCCTGTGGGCTCAACTGCAACAACCTGACTTAGGGATTCTTTGACTTAAGATACTCACCCGCTCCTGTAATGGTACCGCCTGTGCCTATACCAGCCACCGGGATGTCCACCTTGCCATCTGCTATCCTCCCAGATCTCAGGACCTGTAGTTCTTTTATGTACCTCAGGGGTTGGCAGGGTTATCAAACTGTGCAGGAATAAAAGCTGTTCTTTGTCTCCTTTGCGAGCTCTTCAGCCTTGGCTATAGCGCCCTTCATGCCTAGTGCTCCTCTGTGAGTACAAGCTCAGCACCATAAGCCTTAGTATATTTCTACGCTCCACGCTCATGGTATCAGGCATAACGATGATAAGCCTATAGCCCTTAGATCTTGCTACTGATGCCAAGTCCTATACCTGTATTTCCACTTGTTGGCTCTATGATAACAGGCCGGGACTTAGCTTTCCTTCCTTCTCTGCTGTCTCGACCATGCTAAGGGCGATTCTGTCCTTTACTGAGCCCGCAGGATTGAAGTACTCAAGCTTAGCAAGTATGGTTGCATTAAAGCTATGCTTAGCCTCGTAATTGGTAAGCTCTAAAGAGCAGTGTCTTTCCTATAAGTTCTGTAACCTTCTTGTATGTTTACCATGTTTTTCCTCCCAAATTCATAATCTTATGTTATATTGTTTAATTCTATGTGCCTAGTTGTTTTATAGGTTTAATCTCTGACAACTATCATACCCCATTTATTTTACAATGTCAACCGTGTTTTTTGTGATTACCTTATTTTGGTTATTATCATCAGTGAGGCTCGGTAATGCTGTCTGTATTTTGTTGAATAACACGGTATCAGGATATCTTAGAACTTCCCGTGGCTTCCTCCGTGAGTGCTTCCAGAGCTGCTTCTATGAGTACTGCTGCCTCCCCTTGATGAACCCGACGAGCTTGACCTGCTTCTTCTTGTCTTAGACAGAGTCTTATACAGGAAGAGATCCTCGGCGTCAGTTAGACAAAAACTGTCCTGCCTAGCATAGTTATTGGCCTGCAGTTCAGGCTTTACTGTCTTTAGCTGTCTGGTAAGGATAATACATATAATGAGTGAGAAAAAGAGGGCCGGCAGGACGGAATCCTTTACAACGTCTGAAAGTTTTTCTTTCTTTGGTACAAGCCCCTCATCATAGGCCAAACCGCTGTCATAGTTGGCAAGCATTTTGTCGCATAAATTAATATAGCGTATAAAACCGGTGTAAGTATCTCCTTCTTTAATGACAGGCAAAAAGTCGTTTGTCATATACTCTTTTGCCTCATCAGGAGTGCATTTACTGCTCTGCCATTTGTATATATAGCCAGTATTTGTACCAAAAGTCCATACAAGCAGTACCCGTCTCTAGATACACCGAGGCCAAAGTTATTGTCATATAGTATTTCCCTGCGTAGGAGAGTATGTTGTGTCATTAACCTCGTTCTTTAGCGTTAGTATGGATATATCGCATTTCTGGCAGAGCTTGCTAAGTCAAGCTTTAGATTTACTATGTTTTTATTTTCGAGTTGACAGCACTTTCGCGTTTATCCACTATTCTTAGGCCTTTCCTCCTCTGACTGTAATCTTCAGTAGGAGTTTCACTTTTTCCTTAGGCATATTGCCCACATCATAGGCTACCTGTTCTATACTGCTCGATGAACTTTTTACAGAGGTTGGCATGGGTCTTAAACCCTTCATACGCTTCACCATCTGAGAGATACTTGACAAACTTATCTGATATGTGCTTCTGCCCTGCATCTGTAAAATATATATATGCCCTTACCTTTTGTAGATAAGCCCAGATCTCTTGAGCCATAGTCAGCTACAAGGATGATACATCTCCCTTATGGTCAAAGCCATAATTATTGTAATCATAGAAATCATCTGCAAAGGCTGTAACATCCTTTCCTGCTTCATTTTCTACAGTTAGGACGACTACATCCACCTTCTCTTCTTCACTTATTTTATTTAGCTTTTTAAGCAGCTTTTTCTCTTCCTCATCCGTTAGTACATCTGCCTTATCTACAAGCCTCGGATATTTAGCGTTATACTTTGTGTCACAAGAATCTTCATACCTGACATTTTCGAAAGCCCTGTCAAAGAGAAAGATAAAAGCAAGGAGAAAGAGAAAAAGAAAAGGCAAAGCCTGCACGTACTAAGCCACGTGCTTTATTATGATAAATATTTCCCAACTCTTTTCCTCCTACAAGCGTGTTACAAAATGTGCTATGGTAAAATATAAGCGTAAGTAAGGCAGTTGTGCCTACAAATATCTTTGCCTAAGTACCTTGTCAAGCGGAAGGTCGCCTACAAACTTGCCTGTCTGACCGTTCATTGCAAAAGATATACGGCTTTATCCTTCCACTGGTTGTAAATACCCACACGGATGAGAGCATACGGTTAATGTGTTGTCTATGTTTACAGAGCTTTTGCTCAGTCGTTACATAGTTATAGCCGGTGACTGTGTTTCAATACCTGCTCTACCAATTTCTGATTCTATTATTTACTACAGTCTTTGCATATCTGAGCTTACATCATGATTTATCAGCGAGGAAGCCGGCAAGGTATGCTGTCTGAAAAGTCAACTGCCTCACGCAAATCAAAGGGCTCAATGGACTGCATAAAGGTATCATCCCATCTTCACAGATGCATCTGCAGGAACCGCCCTAAGGCATACTCTCCCAGCCCTGGTAACAGCATAATTGCTAGTCTCTGTGTAGGTATAGAGCTGTCACTCAGGACCCTTATCTTCTTGCATTTGAACCTGAATCTGCTGTTGGTAGCATGCATCATAGAGCCAAAAAGGCACATAAAGCCCTTTATTTCTTCTATGTTGTTTTCATCCTTAAATACCTTCGGAAGCAATATCTTACCTTTAAGAAAAATTGTAAAAACTTCTCCTTAGCCTGCTTCTTATCTAACTTAAATGGTATAACAAGGTCGGGGCGCGAGCCCCTTTTCCACTTTCCTGTCATCACTACAGGACTGCTACAAAAGGGCAGGAGGTTGCACCCAAGGTATCATCTCCACTATCTCTCCATGCAGGAGTTACAGGAATACGGAAAGCCCGTCTCTCTCCCTCTTCCCAGCTCCCCTTAGGAGCTGACCAGTTCATAGTCTCTTTCTCGTCACCGTTTAGATGTTATCACTAATCCTTTAGGGTATCCATATCAAATTCAGTATCACAATACGGACACTTCATCTTTTGAGCTGCGGTGTCAAACCTTATGGCACCTCCACAGTTGGGGCACTTGTATTCTATTAAATCCATAACTTTCTCCCTTGCTACATCATTTTCTAACTTTTTCTGAAATCTGTCCTTCCACATACTTTTACTTCCCAGCTTCAAGCTCTCTTGCTGAAGTCCTTACCGCTCCACTTCCAAATATTATCATCTGGATAAGTGCATCTGAGGTAGCCACCCTCACCAGACCTTTGCCTGTAGCTCTAAGCTCGCCTTTTGCTATATAGCGGTCAGCAGTCTCAGCCTCTTTGGTGTATACAATCCACTGTCACCTTGCTTTATGACATTTTTCTTTGCACCTCTTACCTTGTAGGCATCAAATACAAGGATGAGCTTACAGCCCTGTAGCCCTGGTAATGGCAAGCTTTTCATGAGCTTATCCCTTGCGCTGTCGATGTTTATATCTGCAAGCTCTTTTAACTCCTGCCCAGGCAAATATAATATGTAGCCATCTACCAGAGGTAATCATCCTTACCTATACTGCTTTTTAACCCTCTTTGCATTAGTCAGAACCTCTGGATATTCATCTGCCCTGCCCTGCCCTTCCAGCGGTTCCTGGCAGACTCTTCTTCCTTCTTTTTGTTGGAAGAGACCGCAGACTTAAGTATACTGTCTATCTCATCAGTTCCCAGAAAGACCTCTCCTCTATCGCTTCCCACCTGGCTTGGGATCCTGTTTGCATATCTTAAAAATGCCTCTTCTTCACTCTCTTCCTCCTTTGTATCTCCAAAATAAGGAAGATGCATATAGTTAATAACTTCATTCAAGGCACTACAAAGCCCGCTCCATCTGAACAGAACACTGAATCTGCGGTATTTTCAATATCTGCTTCAGGATAATATCCCATAGCTTCTATGACCTCCTCCGCATTGTTGCAGACTTCATAGTCAGACGGAGTAAGCGTAGGGCTCCCTCTCCCTTTGTATGGGCTCTTAGCTCCGGGGCGTAGTTTTTACCTCTGATACAGGTACCTTGCCGATAGCACAGCCTTCCGGATATATTTTTCAGGTGAAGAAAAAGCTTCCATTCATCTTGCTATATCTGTCATCGCCCTGCCTATGGCTTCTTCCGGTACTTCAAGCTTAAACTCATACACAGGTTCAAGAAAGAACTGAGCGTGCCTGCATAAGCCCTGTCTTACCGCCCTGTGGGTGGCCTGTCTGAAGTCTCCACCCTCAGTATGTAAGGTAGGCTCTTCCTGCCACAGGGTAATCTTCATATCTGTAGTAGGGAGAGCCTGTAAGCACTCCCTTGTATTCCTTTTCTTCAAGATGGCTAGAATCAGCCTCTGATAGTTTATACTAAGCTCATCTTCACTTACCTCGAGAAACAAAGCTAAGCCCACTTCCTCTTTCAGCAGGTTCAAGTCTAAGTTCCACCTCAGCATAGTGCCTTAGTGGTTCAAAAATGCCCTACTCCGTACACTGTCTCAGCTATAGTCTCCTTGTAAAAGGGTATGTCCCTCTCCAAAGCCTATATCCACCTTGTATCTTTCTTTTATCAGATGCTAATAACCTCTGTCTGCACCTCTCCCATAAGAGATATAGTAATTTCCTTCTTTTCTTCAGAATACTTTACTGATAGTTCGGGTATTTCCTCCGAAATTTCCCTGATTTTGAGGCAGGAATCATGGGCAGAGCTCATCTTCAGGGAGCTCTACCCTTGTAGCTCATCACCTGCTTAAGCACGCTTCCTACCTCAGTCCCTGAAAGCCATCCAAGACCTTTCCCTGCCTTAGTACTTTTAGGTCCTGTAACTACGCAGACCTCTCCTGCTTCTACTCTGTCACGGCTTTCATATTTCTCACCTGAATATATCCTTATCCCTGTAACTTTTTCATCTCCTATCATCTCCTGACATGAAGATTTCCACCCATAAGCTTCATATAGGTGAGGCGGTTGCCTGCATCATCCCTTGCTATCTTAAAGACTCTTGCGGCAATTCATTACCGTATACAGGGTGGAATAACGAGGGATGCAAAGCTTTTAAGGAACTCATCAACTCCCTCATATTTAAGGGCTGAACCAAAAAATACAGGGAAAAACTTACGGTTTCTTACAAGATTTTGGATGTCTGCAAATCCTATATCTCCTGTCTCCATATAGGGCTTCAAGCACCGTCTCATCAGTAGAGAAACCTCTTCTATGAATCTATCGTATTCAGCTTTATCACTACCGGCATCCGCATAGTCAATTATATTGGAATCAAGCTTTTCCTTTAGCTCGATTAGTATCTCCTCTTTTTGAAGTATCAGGCTGGTCCATTTTGTTTACAAATATAAAAGCAGGGATATCATAGTGCTTAAGAAGCTTCCAAATGGCAGACACCTGAGACTGCACACCTGCAGAGGCACTTATTACAAGTACGGCCACATCAAGGACTGACAGCACCCTCTCCATTTCTACAGAGAAGTCAACATATCTCGAGTGTATCAAGAGAGGGTGAAGTCCTTACCAAAAGGCCTGAAACTCAGCCTGCTTAGAGAAAAATGGTAATCCTCTTTCTCTTTCAAGCTCGTAATTGTCTAAAAAGGCATCCTTTTTGTCTACTCTTCCTGCCTTTTTAAGCACTCCTGCTGAAAGCAGAAAGGCTCTCGAAAGCGTAGTTTTTCCTGCATCTACCTGTGCCAGTATTCCAAAAACTATATGTCCCATAACTTCCCTCTAAAATCAAATTTATTAATAAAAGCCACAGACGAACTTCTGTGGCGCTTTTGCTAATAGTTCCCTATGAATATCATAGAGATTTTTATAAGATTTAGCAAGTAACTTTTATTACAATATTGTCCAATAATCAGAAAAAGACCATATAAACTTGCCACTCATGACGTACTTCCTGAGCTACTTGTATGTGTCTCTTGCCTCCTCCTGATGAACTTGAAGATTCTCTTCTGGTTCTTGAAAGCCTCTTATAGAGGAAGAAATCTTCAGCAGTGTTTACATAAAAAGCTGTTGTTCAGCTCATAGTTATCTGCTGTATACTGCTTACGTACAGTCTTTAGCTGGGAAGTCATTCCATAGCAGACTACAAACGCAAGAAGAAGTGCAGGAATAACAGAGCCTCCTATTATGAGGGCCAGATTTCTAGTCTTTGGAAGATTACCTACATCATAGGCACTTCCTGTCTTGTACTGCTCAATAAATTGGTTGCAAAGATCCGCATAAGTCTCAAATCCCTTATATGAATCGCCGTCACTAAGATATGGCAGGAACTTGTCCGTCATATACTTTTGTCCTGCATCTGTAAATATGCTGATTGCCTTTCCCTTTGTTGAGATAGCCCAGGCTCTCGAGCCATAGTCCATAACCAGGACTAAACCATCTCTGCCACTTCCATATCCAAGACCATTATAATCGTAATAGTCATCTGCATGAGGCAGTAATACTACTCTCTGTTGTCTCATCTTTAACAGTCAAAATGGCAACATCTATCTGCTGTCTTTCACTGAGTTTCATTCAGTTTGGCAAAGCAGGCTTTTCTCTCTCACTGTCCGTAAAGTACATCAGCATTGTCAACCAGCCTTGGAACCTTAGCCTCTGCATATACAGGGTAAACAGGAAAGCTGAAACTGCTTATAAGTGTAAGAATGAAGACAAGAGCCATTGCCATAAAAGCAGGCTTTTTACTAAGTTTGTTATCATCATTATCCATTCCCTCCTCTAAAAATACAAAGTATAGGGACAAGAAAGAAATTATCGCTGTTACAACGCTTATGCCTGCAAACAGCTTTGCTCTCAGACTCTTGTCTACCGGAGGTCGTCCAACAAATTTACCAGTCTGCCCATTCATTTGCAAAGATATAAAACTGTCCTGCCACCTCGTGGTCAGCACCCATACCGGGTAAAGGGCGTATTTTGTCAGCTTGTTGTCTATGTTTATAGTAGACCATTCCTTGGTAACTGAGCTATAGCCTGTAACTGTATTTCTAAATGCCTCTTCTACGGAGTTTTCTTATACGTGAATTGACTGTCTGAAAGCTGTGCATCAGAGCTAACATCGTACTTGTCTGCGAGAAGCCTGCAAGATAAGCAGTTTGAAAAGTCTACAGCATCTTTAAGGTCGAAAAGGCTCGATTGACTGCATAAGCACATCATCCATCTTGGCGGATGCATCTGCAGGAACCGCCTTAAACTCGAGACTGCCGCCTCTTATTACTGCGAAGTAGCTAGTCTCAGCGTAGTAATAGCTTCTATCGCTCCAGCTTCTTACCTTTGTAGCCTTAAATCTAAGCCTGCTGTCTGTGTCTGCGTCATATAACCAAAATGGTACGTATAGCCCCTTGATTTCTTCAATGTGGTTCTCAGACTTGAATACCTTAGGAAGAAGAAACTTGCCACCAAGGTACTGAGAAAACTTCGCCTTGGCCTGCTTTTTATCTAGCTTAAACGGAATAACAAGGTCGGGACGGAGTCCCTTTTCCCATTTGCCTGTCATTACTACAGGGTTACCACAATAAGGACAGGTAGTCGCTCCAAGAGTATCATCCCCGACTATCTCACCTCCACAGGAATTACAGGTATATACCAAGAGTCCGTCTCTTTCTCCTTCATCCCATTTTCCCTCAGGAGCCGACCAGTTCATAGTTCCCTCGGTATCTCCCTTTAGTATGTCATCATAGCCACGCAGGGTGTCCATGTCAAATTCAGTGTTACAATATGGACACACCATCTTTTGAGCGGCTGTATCAAATCTAATTGCGCCTCCGCAGTTGGGGCACTTATACTCCATTAGTGCCATTGTCTTCTCCCTTATTTATTAATATACGGCCTATACACTACTATGCCACAGAGTCTCTATAGCTTTCCCTTCTCTGTGGCATATAGTGTTACGAATATTTATGGACGCTTGGTACCGCAGTTTGTGCAGAAATTGCCGTTGTTTTTATTGCCACAGTTAGGGCAGAACCACTGCATACCATCAGCCTGTGGAGCACTGCCCTGAGCCTGTGGAGCGCTGTTCTGAGCCTGCATGCGCACCCATCTCCATAGAGGGCATTTGCATTCATTCCTCCTGCCTGATTTGCCATGTTCATACCCATAAAGCCCATCATGGCACCGTTTGAGTTGCCTGCGGCTGTCTTCATAGCCTCAGCCTGTGCCTGTGCAAGGTTAGCAGCTGCCATGGTAGGGTTTCTAAAGGCACCTGATAGCTGAAGATTCTTGATTGCTGCAGAATCCTCTTCAGAAAGTGTGATTGGATTAAGGGCAACAGAGATAATATCAAGGCCTCTAAGCTCCTTCCACTTTTTAGAAAGCACCTCATCCATAAGGTCTGCAAGCTCCATAGCATATGGGCAGAGTCAGCTTGGTCTGATTCCCTGCTCACTAAGCTTCCCAAGGCCGGCTGGAGGCAGATGCAATTCTGTCTTAAGCTGGGCATCTATCTCATCCCTGGTAAATTCATCAGTTACATTGCCACATACATTCTGATAGAAAAGGATTGGGTTTTCAATCTTATATGAGTATACACCTGAGCAGCGTACAGACACGTCTATGTCAAGACCTACGTTGGCATCAAGTACTCTGAAAGGAATAGGGTTAGGTGTACCAAATTTGTTGTCTGTGAGTTCCTTTGTGTTGAAAATAGTAGACTCTCTGGTCTCTTCCTGCCTGTCCACCATAGGGTAAATCTACCTATCATGTCCTTAAATACGGCACCTACACTCTCGCCAAAGCTGCCTGAGAACACGCTTGGTGACTCACCTGAATTAAAGGTATATTCACCCGGCTCAGCACAGATTTCGGATACCTTTCCATTATTTACTATGACAAGACACTGTCCGTCTGCAACTCGCTATACCCTGAGCCATCTGTAATCACATTGTCACTGCCGTGCTTATTGGATGACCTTCCACCTATTCTCTTGCTTCCTTTTCTCACAAGTACATCAGCAGGAAGTGCATCACAATAAAAAATATTCCTTCCACTGATCTCCAAGTGTTCCTCCCTACAGCTCCTGTGAAAGCTTTAATAAGTCCCATGCCACTACCTTCCTTTCATTTTCCAATGTAGTATTTTCTAAAAATAAACAGGATATAAAAACTATGCGACTTTTATACCCTGTTTATTAAAGTGAACCCCTAACAGGGCAAACTATAATATTTTATTATCTTACTCTAAAGCTAACCTTAGTAGTATTGCCGGCATAATCCTTAACTACAAGTGTATATCTTCCACTTAAAATATGCGATATGACCACTATTGATGGTTTTACCATTTAACTTAGCTGACTTAACTCCTGAGTCCTTATCGTAGAAAGTTACTTTTAACGCTATTTTTATAGGTTCTGCCATTTACAACACTTACAATAGGAGCCTTTTGTCAACTAAACCCATAACCTTAAAGAATGCTGAATAGCTGGTTCCTTCCTTTACATCAGTCCAATTCATTGGGGTAGTTTTATCTGTAACTCTTATTGTATAGTATCCGTTTCTCTTAACCTTGAACTTAACGGTATTGTCTGCATTTAACTTTAACTGGATAGCATTCTTATCAGTAGAGTTATTCCAGCCAACACTGTTTAAATATCCCCAGTAGTTAGCATTTTTCTCACCGTCTCTGCCTACCTTGCCATAGCGGTACTGAGCATACTTAAAGAAATCGCCCATTGCTGTTGAGAAAGTAACTGTTGCGCTCTTTTTATCTTTATTTACCTTGTAGCTGGTCTTCACGATCTTCTTAACTGGAACTGCAACTCCAACTACATTTATATTACCATCAAAGTCACCATAGTTTTCATGCTTTGAAAGGATGCTCACATAGTATGTACCCTTCTTAAATATAGCTGTGAGCTGCTGCTTGCTGGTATCTTTCCAGTAACCGGCTTCAAAGGGTTCCAACCTTTTTGAAAAAGGCTGCATCTGCATAAAGTGCATACTTAACAGATACACCATCGTGATTGTTAAGTGAGAGGCTACTTCCTAAGAATACCCAAGAGTCCTCGTTAACTGTAAACTTAAAGTAATTGTTAACCGCCCTGCTGCCCTGAACAAGGTGTGTCTTCTGAGAAAATACCACGTTTAAAATCGTCCTGACCCACGAATTTGTCTGCTGTCTCGATATTTCCTTCTGCTGGCTCTGTGGTTGTACCCTGCAGGTGCTACACTGTTCTTCTAGCATCTGCCTCTCTTGCCTTCACTGTAGCAACAGGCTGTGGAACAACTACATTACTCATCATAAGTCTTTGCTAAAAGTAAAACGCCCTAATTTCTTATTCTTCATAATCCCATTCTCCTCCAATTAAGATATTTGCAAAGGTTTTAATAACCTTATATGAGTATAGTATCATAACACATTTTGTTTTTCAATAGATGTCATTATTCTTAGAAAACTGTTAACTTTTTGTAGTTTTTGTTTTATTTGATAAAGTTAGCAAATACAGAACTCAATCAAAGTCAGTATCCCACTCACAATCATAGCAAGACTGCTGACACTTCCCTCTATTTCACCCATTTCCATAGCCTTTTGCAGTACCAATGGCATGAGATGCCCCGCCAAGAGATATACCTCTGGCAATCGGTTCATATATCCTAAAAATCCTAAATACAGTGATGGCGATAATGTTGCCAAGTATTCCGGTTATGATGATGACAGCTACTGTAATAGCCACTATGCCGTCAAATTCTTGCGCAACTCCCATACCTATAACGGTGGTGATTGACTTAGGAAGGAGGGTTATATACTCCTTATGCGACAGCCCAAAGGCAAGTGCAAAGAGTAAAACACAGACCAAGTTAGATAGTATCCCTGATATAATGCCAGTCATAATGGCTACCGCATTTTCCTTTAAGATAGTGAGGTTTTTGTACAAAGGTATGGCAAGGCTTACAGTCGCAGGAGTAAGCAGATAGCTTAAATACTGAGCACTCTTGTTGTAGTCCTCATAGTCTATGTGGAAAGTAAGTATCCCCGCTATGACAAATATAATGGAAATAAGAAGTGGGTTAAGAATGGCAAGCTTGAACTTTTTCCTTAAAAGCAGGCCTATCTGATAACCAATAATACTTACTACTATACCAAAAGTAGTGCTATTTTCTATTAATCCGTTCATGTTCCTTCCTTTCAACCAAGTACTGCGTTATTTTCCCTGAAATCACCATTACTACTACTGTAGAAACAGGTGTAATTACAAGTACAGGCACCAGCATGTCTTTTAGTTCATCAAAAGATGCAAGAAGTCCGACTCCCGCAGGAATGAACATAACCGGCATTATCTCTATCAGAAACACTGCGGCATCCTCTACTGCTCCAAGCTTTACTACCTTAGTCATAAGACAGAGCATCATAAGGCAGAGCCCGTACACACTTGTAGGGATAGGGAGGTGCACAAAATATTTTATGCCCTCCGCTATACAGGTAATAAGCATGATTACGCCAAATTGTCTAAAATACTTCATCTACTTTCTCCCTCTTTTTTCTACCCAGTCTTTTTCACGAGATAACATCCTCTTTATGTATTCACCGGTGTATGAGTTTTTATTATCTGCAACCTCCTCAGGAGTACCCTCGGCTATCACCCTTCCGCCTCTTGCACCACCCTCAGGTCCTATGTCAATGATATAGTCTGCTGTCTTAATCACATCAAGGTTGTGCTCAATTACTATGACGGTATTGCCTCCATCAGAGAGCTTTCTAAGGATATTGATTAGCTTGTGCACATCTGCAAAATGAAGTCCTGTAGTAGGCTCATCAAGCACATAGATAGTCTTTCCCGTGCTTCTTTTACTAAGCTCAGTGGCAAGCTTGATTCTCTGGGCTTCTCCTCCTGACAGCTCGGTGGATGGCTGTCCAAGGCGGATGTAGCCTAGCCCCACCTCACTAAGCGTTTCTATCTTTCTCCTGATTGTAGGTATGTGTTCAAAAAATGCCAAAGATTCATCCACTGTCATATTCAGCACATCATATATGGACTTGCCTTTGTACTTTACTTCAAGGGTTTCTCTGTTGTAGCGTCTGCCTTCGCAGACTTCACAAGGCACATATACATCAGGCAGGAAATTCATCTCTATCTTGACTATACCATCGCCTGAGCAGGCCTCACAGCGTCCTCCCTTTACATTAAAGCTAAATCTCCCCTTGCTGTAGCCCTTTGCCTTGGCATCCTGTGTAGCTGCAAAGAGGTCGCGGATAAGGTCAAAGACTCCCGTGTAGGTCGCAGGATTGGAGCGGGGCGTTCTTCCCATGAGCGACTGGTCTATGTCTATTATCTTATCAAGATTCTCTGCTCCAAGAATGGCATCGTGCTTCCTGGTATGGTCCTTTGCCTTATTTAGCTTCTTTGCAAGTGATTTATAGAATCTCATTTACAAAGGCTGCTCTTTCGAGCCTGATACTCCGGTAACCACAGTCATTATCCCAAGAGAATTTTTACATCTATATTCTTTAGGTTATTCTCCTTGCACCCTTTACTTCAAGATAGCCTGTAGGCTTTCTTCTTTCAGTTGGAACAGGTACCTGAAGCCTGCCTGATAGATAAGCTCCTGTAAGGAGTGCACTTCATTATCTCTTTGGCTGTTCCCTGTCAGCTATAATCTCACCGCCGTGTTCACCTGCTCCCGGGCCTATGTCTACTATGAAGTCAGCGACAACATGGTGTCCTCGTCATGCTCTACAACTATGAGGTATGCCTATATCTCTAAGGTTCTTAAGTGAGGCCAAAAGCAGACTTGTCATTATCCCTTTGATGAAGACCTATACTAGGCTCGTCAAGGATGTGCAACGCCCACAAGCCCTGAACCTATCTGGGTAGCAAGCCTTATTCTCTGCGCCTCGCCACCGGAGAGGTGCCTGTCGCGCGTGAAAGAGTGGGATGAGTCAAGTCCTACATCATTAAGAAATGCAAGTCTTGCCACTATCTTCCCTTAGCATCAAGGTCGCCGATTTTCCTCTGAGTAAGGTCAGCTCCACATTTTCAAAATAATTCTTGGCATCAGTATGGAAGTTCTGTAACATCGGAAATGTTCTATCTCCCACAGTAACTGCAAGCGCAGTGGCTTTCAGACGTTTTCCTCCACAGGCTTTACAAGGGGTGGTACGCATAAAGCTCTCGTATTCCTGCTTACTTGACTCTGAGAATGTCTCCCTATATCTTCTTTCCACATTTTTTATAAGTCCCTCAAAAGGCACATCATCACGCCTTCTCCACGCTGTCCCTTATAATGCACCTTAAGTACCTTACCGCCTGTTCCATGGAGGATGACATCCTGAACTTCCTTTGAGAGCTTCTCAAATGGGGTCTTGAGGTCAAATTTATATGCCTTAGAAAGTGCTTCAAGAGTGGAATGGGTAAAGCTTCCCTTTTGATTGGAGGACTGCCAGCCAAGCACCACTATACAGCCTTCTGCAGGCTTAGGCTCTTGTCCAGGTATCATAAGGTCCGGATCAAACTCCATCTTGTAGCCAAGTCCAAAGCACTCCGGACAGGCACCGAAAGGATTGTTAAATGAAAAGGTTCTTGGTTCAAGCTCTTCAAGGCTGATATTACAGTCAGGGCAGGAAAAACTAGATGAAAAACTAAGTCTCTCCTTGCCTGAAACTTCCACAATGAGCAGGCCTTCTGAGAGCTTCATAATCTGCTCTATGAGGTCTGACATACGTCTTTCTATACCCGGCTTTTATCACAAGACGGTCCACCACTATCTCGATATTGTGCTTTTTGGTCTTTTTCAAGCTTAATCTCATCTGACAGCTGATGAAAGCTCACCATCTACCATCACCCTCACATAGCCTGCCTTAGGGTGCACTTTCAAATACCTTAACGTGTTCACCCTTTCTTCCCCTTACTACAGGGGCAGAAGCTGAATCTTAGTGCCTTCAGGAAGTTTCATTATCTCATCAACCATCTGGTCTACAGTCTGCTTGTGTGTTTCCTTCCCACAGATTAGGACAATGCAGGTACTCCGGCTCTTGCATAAAAGAAGCCTTAGATAATCGTATATCTCAGTCACCGTACCTACTGTGGAACGTGGATTTCTATTGGTTGACTTCTGATCTATGGAGATAGCAGGAGAAAGCCCCTCTATGCTCTCTACCTTCGGTTTTTCCATCTGCCCTAAGAACTGGCGGGCATAAGAAGAGGGACTCCATATACCTTCTCTGGCCCTCCGCATAGATGGTGTCAAACGCAAGAGAATGATTTGCCTGAGCCTGAAAGCCCTGTCATTACGACAAACTTTATCCTTGGTATATCTGTACAGATTCCTTTGAGGTTATGTTCTCTAGCCCTCGTATCCTGATAAAATTCTTTGAATTTTCTATATTTTTCTTTGCTGGCATATTCTTCCTCGTATGATATAATGGGTTATAATCTTTGTTTATCATAGCAGAAAGATTAATTTTTCAACGGTAATTCGAACGAATGTTTATATGTTTTCTTATACATATTTCATCATATTTTTACTAATTCTCTATCCAGTCAATTAAGTCACTTGTTGTCATGTTCATCGAGTAACCGCCAATCCTCACTAACTTGCCATCTTTGTAGATATGCAGTCTTGGATAGCCTGTCACTCCCTGGCTGATTGTAAGCTCCTCATCATTATCTACATCTACCTGTGTAAACTTATATGTCGGTCTAAGTCTCGCTGCTTCTTTGTAAAGAGGCTCTAAAAGCTTGCAGTAACCACACCATTTTGCACTGAAGTCTACAATGACTATCCTTTTTCCTGGACACTTCTTTATCAAGTTCTCTCCGGTAACAGTTATAATCTTGCCAAAAGCTCCGACACTCTTCTTTGCGATATTTAACTTAAGTGTTTTGCTAACCTTTTTGTTGGCTGACAAGGTAAGCTTAAGATTCACTTTACCGCTCTTTAGAGCTTTAACCTGGTATACCTTTCCTGACTTTTTGATTTTGACCTTTTTACTATCCTTTGTACTAATCTTAAAGCCTTTATTTTTGCTTGAAGTGGTTACAGTTACAGTGATGTCATCACCTTCACCTGTTCCTATGGTAATCTCATCACCAACATTAAGTTTAGCCTTAGACTTCGAAAGCACAATGCTGTCAGCCTTAGATCCAGCCTTAATGTCTGCGTAATGTCGCCTTAATGTCTGCCTTAGTGTCAGCCTGTGTAGCTCTGTCTTAGCAGTAAATATCAAAGGCTGCCCGCAAGGCCCCTAACATAAGTGATTTTTAAAATTTTTGTTTGTCATAATTTCTCCTTTATGTTATTCATATTTCCAGTATCCTTTTGCCAAGAGCTTCTCTGTACAAGCCTCTTTCACAACTTCATCTTTTAGTCTAAAGTACCATTACAGATATTTTTCTTCAAGTTAGATTTCATATTAACTCTAGTCACTCGATTGCATTAAATATATCGGTATATTTTTGCAATATCCCAAGTATACCTATTATTCACCAAAAAGTCTAATGCAGATTTTCCACATTAGACTTTTTAGCTAAAACTTTTGTTAATTACTTATTTTTGCAAGATTTGTTGTATTCAATTACTGTGTTGTATCTTGCCATACTGTTCATATTGAAGGTAAGCTTGTCACCCTTCTGTGTGAACTTAACCTTCTGGAGCTTATTTGTCCCATCAATGTAGTACACATTCTTAACCGGCTTCTTGCCCGCAACTGTAGTAGTTACCTTGAAGTTGCCGTATGCTAGAGGTGAAAGCTCAACTCTGTACATATTTACTGTATCTACGTCAAGTACAAGGTACTTCTTGCCCTTAAGCTCTGGTACCTTCACGTCCTTAAGTACTCTTGAAGAAAGTGCATACTCACCGTTGCCGAATCTAAAGCCTGTTACCTTGGTTGTGCCGTCAGAGCTTACTATAGTATTATCGTTCTTGTGAGCCTGCTTCTTGTTAATGAGGTAAAGTGCCTGTACACTTCCACAGCTTAAGTGGTTAAATACATACTTCTTTGCGCCGAATTCTGACTTATCCTTCACTGTAAGTGGGAAGGCATCTATAGCGTAGTTGCCCTTTACTACTTCCATAACATGAGTTGGTATCCTCAAGGGGTGAAAGGTCTACCCATCCATCTACTACCTTAGCTTCAAATGTCTCTCTAGGAGAAATGAACTTAAGTGTTACATTGTTAACCTTCTTCTTGTTGTTGCCAAGTACATATACAGGAAGCTTGTAAGGCACTCTGTTAGCTAACTTTTCATCTGTCAATGCCTTATCACGCTTATTAGCTTAAATCCTTGAATTCTCCGTATGGAGCCTTGCTTGTGATAAGCTTCTTACCATCATTGCTGATAGTTACGTAAGCATTCTTCATGCTGTATTCTTTATCTAAAGCTGAAATGATGTAGTCATTTCCAACTATTAGCTTAAGTCCTGAAAGCTTGCCGTTCTTTGAAAGAACAACCTTCTCAACCTTCTGCTTTGTAGCATTGTATATCTCAAACTTAACAGGCTTCTTAAATGCAGCTGACTTAAACTGTACAGGAATGTCCTTAACCTCTGCCCTCTTTGTATTGTAGATAATCTTGTAGTCTTTGAAGCTGTACTTCGCACCTGTAGCACATTCATCAGTGTCAAGAGCAGGACCTACAGGAATCTTACCATCTAGTCTTATAAGCTCAACATAATGGCTTGTCACAACTCCTTCCAGATTATCAGGGTTCTTGTATCCCTTAAGCAAAGCCACATACTTTCCTTCTTTATTGAGTACGAATCTGAATACAGTCTTATCTTTTAGCTTGTAGAGAGGATTCTTATCAAGTTTCATTTCATACCATACACCAGCTTCTCCATTAAGTGAAAGTAAACCATCATTGGTACTATATATCAGTGTTGATTTGTTATTATCCAGTCTTACAAGCCTAAAAGGAAGCACTCCCTGTGGCTGATATCCATGGTCACTTATTATAAGGTTCATTAAGCAGGAAGTAGACACAGGAAGCTTGGAAGGCTTACCGTCTGTCTTCTTAATGACAATCTTTGAAATCTCTTCCTCAGGTGCTTCAATACCTTCATCATAATCATACTTTAGGAGAACTCCGCCTTCATAACGTGCATATACTCTAAGGAGCTTCTTACTCTTATAGGCACCAACAACCTCATAGTTATTGTAGTCAGCATTAGTCACATCAAAAGCCAAAGCTTATACTGCTCATCGGCCTTAAGTACTATTCCTGATATCTTACCATCTTTCACTTTATAGTGTGCAGGCTCAGCCCAAATGTCCTTCATACGGAAGTTGTCTAAGGTAACACCGTCAGGTACCTTGGTGCCATCTTCAAATTCAACTGCTATATCAGCAACCTTTACATCCTTACCATGAGGAATTCTCTTGCCCTTTACTGCTGTACCTGTAGCCTCGCCAAGAGCTGTCTTGTCGTCTGTGATGTTGTTTTATGATTTCAATTGGGCTGCACTGCATTTCCAACCTGAATTCCACAGGGACTACCACAGGATCTGAGTATGGTGGGGTTACTGGTTTCTTTTTCATCTTCCGGTTTCTTGCCGTCTTCCGGTTTCTGCCGTCTTCCGGTTTCTTCTCGTCATTTTTCAAGTTCGATATAATAATTAGTTAAAAGAGCTTTTACCATCGTCGGCATCTGTGTAACCCTTAAGTACAGGCATATAATGACCTGCTTTTATTTAGCATAAATCTGAACTCAATTTTATCCTTTAACTTATAAAGAGGATTTTTCATCAAGTAACAACTCGTAGTCAACATCTCCCTCACAGTTAATAGAAAGTTCCCATTTTTCTGAGCTAGTTACAGTTTTCGACTTACCGTTATCCTTCCTTAAAAAGTCTGAAAGAAAGTTTCTCCTTCATCTGAGAACCATTATATCTTACATTAAGTATTGCAATACTGGATTTAGATTTAGGAGGTTCTGAAGCTTTCCACCTGTTTTTCTTAATAACTATCTTAGGGAGTTCTTCTTCTGGCGCTTCAATACCCTGATCGATATCATACTTTAAGAGTACTCCACCTTCATAACGTGCATAAACTCTCATAAGTTTCTTACTATTATATGCACCAACAACTTCGTAGTTATTGTAGTCAGCATTTGAAGTATCAAAGCCAAGCTTATATTGCTCGTCAGATTTCATAACAATTCCCGAAATCTACCGTCTTTTACCTTATAATGCCCAGGCTCTGCCCAAATATCTTTCATACGGAAGTTGTCTAAGACGATACCATCAGGAGCATTGGTTCCATCCTCAAACACTACCGCAATATCAGCAACATTTACATCTTTTCCGGCCTCAATCCTATCCCCTTTTTTATTGCCATTTGAATCACTTTTCTTTCCTTTACCTGAGTGTACTACGAGTTTCTTTATCTCGTTACCTAGCGAAACACCTTCATTAACATCATATTCAATGAGTTTATCTCCAATAATCTGGAATCCTATTTCTCCTTTTTCTCTCTCATCGTCATTTACCGAAATCTTTTGCCCTTCTATCTACATATTTTTTATTTCGATCGCTAAACATGATGATATATACGCCTTTATCTTTTTAGAGTATTACCATTTGCATCATTTCCAATCTCAATCTTCCCATTTTTACAGGGACATCATTATCATAATCATCTGAGCCTGCAAAAATATTAAAATATTCATCTTGCATACCTTCAACAGTTAAAAACAAACTTCTTTTCTGTGGTCTCTGCAAGTAATCTGCGATTCCCAACCACATTTTCCACTAAGTGTCCCTGCACTTACAGGGGATAATGTCGTACCCACAGCAAGTGTAAATGCCATAAACCCAACGAATAACGCTCTTTTCTTCTCATTACCATCTTCTCCTTATATACAATTACTTTCTATCAACAACATCTAGGGACAATGTACTATCCACTATTAGAAATTGGCCAGTTCTCTATAAAGGGATTAACCATAAGTCTCTACTACGTTTTATTGCTTGACACCAGCTCTTTAATACTTATATTACAGTTTAGTCTTTATAATACTCAACTTTTTGTATTTCGTACATTTTATTTGTACTCAATTACATTGTCATATGGTCATCTCTTCATGTTGAATGTGAGTTTATCACCCTTCTTAGTAAACTTAACCTTGTGAAGTTTCTTCTTGGCATCAAGATAATAAACATTCTTAACTGCTTTATTACCGGCAAGAGTAGTTGTAATCTTGAAATTTCCTGATGCTAAAGGAGATAGTTCTACGATACATATTTATAGTATCCATATCAATTACTTCATACTTCTTACCCTTAAGCTCAGGTACCTTAACATTCTTAAGCACCCTTGCAGAAAGTGCGTACTCGCCTTTACCGAATCTAAATCCCTTGACACTGGTTGTCCCATCACCAGTCACAAGTACAGTATCATTTTTGTGTGCATCCTTCTTATTTATTAGGTAGAGAGCCTGTACTCTTCCGCAATTTAAGTGATTTAATACAAGCTTTTTAGCACCATATTCAGGCTTACTCTTTATGGTCAAAGGTATTGAGTCTATAGTATAGTTACCCTTTTCAACTCCAACAACATAGTTTGTATCTTCTAGAAGATTTAGGCTTACAATGCCATTTTTAACCTTTGCAGTTATTGTCTCTCTTGGCGAAACAAACTTAAGAACAACACCTTCCTTAATCTTTGATTTAGCATTTCCTATCGAATATACAGGAAGCTTACAGTCAACCCTGTTTGCAAGGTTTTCATCCTTAAGCATATTCGCACGTTTTGTAAGAATCAAGTCATTAAGTTCACCGTCTGCAGTCCTACCCTTTATTATTAGCTTGCCCTCATTACTTACAGTCACATAAGCCTTCTTCATGCTATATTCTTTATCGAGCACGGAAATAATGTAGTCATTCCCTTTAATCAGCTTAAGCCCTGTGAGTTTACCATCTTCAGCTCTAACAATCTTTTCAACTCTCTGCTTTGACGTGTTGTAAATCTCAAACTTAATATCTTTCTTAAGAACTTTTGATTTAACCTTAAGAGTAAGTGTTTTATCTGTAGTCGTCTTTGTATTAAAGACCGACTTAAAAATCCTTTAATGAATACTTTTGTCCGTTAGTATTTACTCCACGGTCTAATGACTTCTGGCTTACAGGAATTTTTCCCGTCAAGTCTTTCGAGTTCAATATAATGGCAGGGTTAAACGCCCCTCCAAATCATCAGGATTAGTATAACCATTAAGCACTGGTTGATAGTCGCCCTTGCTATCCTTCATAAATCTAAAGTATAAGTTTATCTTTTTAACTTATATACAGGATTGTTATCAAGCTTAATCTCATAATCAACTCCAGCATCGCCTTCAAAAGAAAGAAGTCCGTTCTTAGAACTGAATACTGGGGTAGACTTACCGTTATCCTTATTTACAAGTCTGAATGACAGCACGTTTTGTGGCTGATAAACCTATGGTCATAAGGTAAGTTTTACTGAATATGATTTAGTGCTCTGAAGGCTTTACATCAGTCTTCTTAATAACCAGCCTTGAAATTTCGTTTTCCAGGTGCTTTCAACGCCCTTCACATTATCAAACTTTAATAGTACTCCTCCTTCATAACGTGCATAAACATCAAGAAACTTTTTGCTATTATCCGCACCAACAATTTCATAATTATTATAATCAGCATTTGTGGCATCAAATCCTAATTTATACTGTTTATCAGCCTTCAGCACAATTCCGGAAATCTTACCGTTGTTAACCATATAATGTACCGGTTTGGCATTGATATCACTAACAAGGAAGTTATCAATTGTTACACCATCAGGAACCTTAGTGCCATCCTCAAACATAACCTCAATATCTGAAATCTTTACATCCTTGCAGTGTGCAATCCTCTTACGCTTTATCACACCCGAAAGCTGCACAAAGAGCAGTTTCATCATCTGTAATATTTTCTGTTGTTGAATCTTGTGGTCCTGCTGGAACAACTAATGGATCTCCAGCTTTCTTTTCTAAAGTGATTTTTGAAAAATGGAATACTTTTGTCTTCATAATTGTAAACGCCTTTCATAACATAAGCATTGCCACCTTCATCTACAAATACATTTTATAAAATCATTGCTTTCATCGGCACCAACCACCTTAAAAGTTTTGAATTAGATGAATCCTTCATAAAAACCTATCGAACACATTGTATTGGCATTTATTGTCATATTTGGAGTAATCTTACCGTCCTTTTACCTTGGGGTGCTCACTTCTTACATCATTCTCACCCTTATCAGCATAATATCTATAGTTACACCATCTTCAACCCTTACTTCCATCAGCGTAAACAACATCAAATTCAGGAAGTTCAACGCTCTCATAAGACTTTTCATGTACCACAATTTTTAATCTCATTACCAAGAGACATCTTTTTCTTTGTCATATTCAATAAACTTACCATCTATAAGCTGAAAAGCCTATTGTGTCTTTTTCTCTCATTCTTGTCATTAACAGATAGAGTTGTCTTTTGCACCTATATATTTATTGTTATCCCAACTAGGCCAAATATAATATACTCCTCCATTTTTAAGAAAATGGCCATTTCTCATCGGGTCCAATTACTATCTGTCCATTTTCTGCAGGCACATCTTGATCGTATATATCTTCCGGTACTGATGTTTGATTAAATACTTCGAGCCACTCACTAGACATACCTTCAACAGGTAGAACAAACTTCATATCCGCTTTATCCGCAAGCAAACTCCTATTTTCTACCTTTTTCCCTGCTAAAATACCCCCCACTTACGGGAACCGTTGCGGTACTTATGACAACTGCAAATGCCACAACCCCAGCAACTAAAAACTTTTGACCTTCTCATCTCTCGCATTCTCCTTATTATAAATAACATTATTTTCGCACTATCACGAATTTACCAAGTTCGTTTGTCTTAAAAACCGCTGATTTTGTTTTTATCAAGGTTGCTTTTATCCTTTGTCCGGTTTTAATATTATACACAAAGAGCTTGGTTACTTTCTTTTTACCCATTTTCAAATAAACTGTCAATTTATTGGCTGACTTTGTTACACTTTTTACCGTTTATAACCAACTTTACTGTGTAAATCCTTCTTCCAACGACATTTCTATAAGTAACATACTTATTGGCATTAAGATTTTCCTTACTTTTTCTTATTTGTATTTACACTTATTTCAAAGAAGGATGAATCCTTATTTGCACTCTCAATAACACTTCTAAGAACATTGATTCCGCCATTTTTTTAACCATAAAACTAACTCTACTTGCACTTATGTCAAGACTTTCCAACGTCCTTTATCTATCTTATATACCTTCTTTATTGTGATAGACTTAATATTTTTAGGAGTGTCTTTAACTGCAGTCTTTAGCGTTATCCTGTGTACCAAGAGGTGTCTTTTTCATCTGCTACATTATCAACCTGTTCATTAAATATCGGTGTTATAAAGAAACACGGACTTGACTGATTGGATGTACTAGGCTTAGGATTCTCCCTTAAAGCTCTGCCATTAACGGTTACAGTCACAATTTCACTACCGATTTTTATCTTATACACCTCTGCTTCTTCAGATTCTGTACGTGGAAAGTTGATTGTAAGATTCAACTCTTTGTCATTACCATTTACTTCGTTCTAAGTCTCACTGGTTTGGTGATGTTTCCTACAGTCTTAGTAATTTCGGTTTGATTTCTTTACTATCTAAGTTATCCCCAATTATAGTAACTGTGGAAGTTCCACCTTCATTTGGGAAGTTCCGATTTTGAAACTTTCACCGACTTGACAATCATTTCTTTCTTACTTGCATTAGGGTCTGCTCCTACTGTAGCTGTAAAACAGGTGCATCTTGAAAAACTATATTCAGAACCGTTAGCATTAAACTTTATTTTGTATTCTACTATTTTACTTTCGTTATTTTTAGGAAAAAGTTACTGGAATTTGAATTTACCAATCACTCCTTCAATTTTTATGGCTCACAATTCCCTCGACATCGATTTCTTTACCATCATAAATCTTAGAAACTTTAGTCTTGATTTTATCTTCGGTAGTATCTTTATCTGTAGTTACTGTTATGGTGGCACTTCCACCATCACTATCAAAATCTTTGTGTATTTTAATAATATTTGTAATTTTAACTAAATTAGATTACCTGCTACTATAACCTTCAAAACAGGGTTCATTCTGAAAACTCTTTATCTGAACCATCAGCGTTAAAACTTAGTTATACTCGACTTCCTTTTCTTCAGAATTTTCAGGAAATTTTACCCTAGCTATGTATTGATTTTTGGTCGCTGATTTACGTATTCCCTCAACGAGGTTCTCTACTATACTTTCATCATTACCGATACTTTTTAATTTGTATTCTAATTTCTGAGACGTCTATGTCCTTATCTGTATAAATAAAAATAGAAGAAGTCTCACCTTTATAGCTTAGATTCTTTATTTTTACTGAATCTTTCCTATTAAGAGAGGCGTTCGTGACATTTGCAGATACACCCTTCTCAACACTGTTATTTCTATAGGTGAAACTGAGTTATCATTCTCTGACACCAATTTCCTTGTCATAAAAAGTCTTACCTGAGTCAACACTAAAACTTTTACTTCATAAACTTTATCCTCATCTGATTCATTTTAGGAAAACAAATCGTTACATAACGAGTCTTCACAACTTCATCAGGATTTTGACCATTTTCTGTACTCTTTAGTGTATTACTAACACTTGCAATATTTTTGATCACTACCTTTTTAGTGTTACCTTGGCCACAATATTTTTACGTATAATGTTTCTTCCTACGAGTTCAAATTTCTTTTCGCCTCCTTTGACGAAATGGCTGAGCTGTGTAACCCTTACACTGCTAAGAGCTGCTGACTTCTTTCTCAGAAACGTCCTGCGCTCTCACCGTTGTTACATTAAAATTGAGAACTGACAACACAAGTGTAAACACCAAAATGCAAACGACTTTCTGTAATTTTGCCCACTGTAATTTTTCATATCTTCTCCTTTGCAATTGAAATGTTTTATTTACCCATCAATAATATTAGCATTATAATTATCTTTGTCAATATAATTGTCTTTTAATTTACTTTGTATTTTTATATAAGTATACTCAATTATATTTTATTATCTATAAATAATCCTGCCATTGAAATTTTATACACTTAATAGACAACAAAAATCCTGTAATCCACTTGTGCAGACTACAGGGACTCTTTCTTAAATTACTGTCAATACGATAGTTTTCATTCTAACTCCAATGCTAATTGCATCATATTTAATTTTGATTTTACCTATTTAGAAACTTTTATCGAAGTTCTATCCAGTCAAGCAGATCACACTGTCATATCCGTCCAGTAGCCCCTTTCTCTAATTAGTTTGCCATTTTTATAGAGATGTAACGTAGAAAGCCTTCTATTCCTTGCTTTTTAACAAGATCTCGGTCTTCATCACCATCAACCTTTGTGAACTTATATATCTGCCTAATTTTGGCTGCTTCTTTGTAAAGAGGATCCAAAAACTGACAGTAACCACACCACTTAGTAGTGAAATTAACATTACAATCCCTTTTTGTCTGAAGCACTTCTTTATCAAAGTTTTTCCGGTAACCTTTACCACCTCACCAAAATCAGCCTCGCTCTTCTTTCTGATGTTTAACTAAAGAGTTTTTACTGACCTTTTGTTGGCTGATAAAGTTATCTTAATATTCACTTTACCGCTCTTTATTGCTTTTACCTTATAAACTTTTCCTGACTTTCTTATCTTAACTTTTTACTATCCTTAGTGCTAATTTTGAATTCCTTATTCGTATTAGAAGTGTATACATTTACAGTAATGTCATCACTTTCACTTGTACCTATCGTAATCTCATTTCCTACGGTCATTTTGACCTTTGACTTAGATATTACTATGCTGTCTGTCTTTGTATCAGCTACAACCATCTCAGGCTTAGCTGTAAATACTAAGACTCCTGCAAATGCGCCAAGAAAAAGAGATTTAATAATTTGCTTTCCCATAACTCTTCCTTTATTCGTATTTCCAGTATCCTTTTTTTACCAAGACCTTCTCTGTCCAAGCCTTTTTAACAACAACTTCTTTTGTTTCTATTCTTTGCTCCGCAAAGCTATGTTTGCCGTTTCAAGGCTTTGGGCGGTGCGCCTGCCAATCCTCATCTGAGTAGAACACCTGACCGCACTGGCATACCCAGTAGACAGTAATTTCCTGCTTTGTTACGGCAGGATGCTTGACAGTCTTGTATACGGCAGGAACCCAGATTTTCTTTTTAGCAGGTTTGTTACCAGTCTTATTTTCATTTCCTTTCCCAGGGCTTCTTGACCTTTTCCTTGTTCTTATCTTTATTTTTCTTTTTATTATCTGACTTATTGTCTCTGCCTTTTCTTATCGTCTTTCTTGTCGCTTTCTTGTCGCCTTTCTCGTTGTCTTGATTAGTGTCTTGTTTATTATTTTCTTTACTATCTTCTCTATTGTTTTCTTTGCTCTTTCCCTTAATGTCTATTTCCTTTTTAAGCTCATTTTCAGGCTTGATTACTCCCTCTGTTTTTGCCTACCTTGACCTTTTGATCTTACATCCTGAGTTACCTGCTTTATCTTCAGCTGCAAGAGCTACCTCTGTAACCGTATTCTGATTAACTTCAAGCTTAACGAGCTTGCCGTCCTTCTATAATGCGCACCTTGGAACTCTCACCGTCTTTAGCTTGTATGCAGGATGCCCACCACAGCCTGTTGCTTGCAAAAGACCGAGCCTGAAAGCATTAAAAGCGCTATTATAGACATTTTCTTCAAGTTAGATTTCATATTAACTCCTAGTCATTGCATTTCCCTTAAATATATTTACATTTATTTACCATTCACCAAGTATAATTTGTTACTCAAAACATCAATACATAAGAATCTGATTGAGGCCCTATCGCAAGATAATCTATTATCTTTAAACCACAATATCTTTATGATTCGCCAAAAGTCTAATGCAGATGCTCTACATTAGACTTTTTAGCTGAAAACTTTTGTTAATTACTTTTCTTGCAAGATTTATTTTGTATTCAATTACTGTGTTTGTATCTTGCCATACTGTTCATATTGAAGGTAAGCTTTATCACCCTTCTGTGTAAACTTAACCTTCAGCTTATTTGCCCCATCAATGTAGTATACATTCTTAACCGGCTTCTTGCCTGCAACTGTAGTAGTTACCTTGAAGTTTGCCGTATGCAAGAGGTGAAAGCTCAACTCTGTACATATTTACTGTATCTACGTCAAGTACAAGGTACTTCTTGCCCTTAAGCTCAGGTACCTTAACATTCTTAAGTACTCTTGAAGAAAGTGCATACTCACCGTTGCCAAATCTAAAAGCCTGTTACCTTGGTTTGATGCCGTCAGAGCTTACTATAGTAGTATCGTTCTTGTGAGCCTGCTTCTTGTTAATGAGGTAAAGTGCCTGTACACTTCCACAGCTTAAGTGGTTAAATACATACTTCTTTGCGCCGAATTCTGACTTATCCTTCACTGTAAGTGGGAAGGCATCTATAGCGTAGTTGCCCTTTACTACTTCCATAACATAGTTGGTATCCTCAAGGAGTGAAAGGTCTACCCATCCATCTACTACCTTAGCTTCAAATGTCTCTCTAGGAGAAATGAACTTAAGTGTTACATTGTTAACCTTCTTCTTGTTGTTGCCAAGTACATATACAGGAAGCTTGTAAGGCACTCTGTTAGCTAACTTTTCATCTGTCAATGCCTTATCACGCTTATTAAGCTTAAATCCCTTGAATTCTCCGTATGGAGCCTTACTTGTGATAAGCTTCTTACCATCATTGCTGATAGTTACGTAAGCATTCTTCATGCTGTATTCTTTATCTAAAGCTGAAATGATGTAGTCATTTCCAACTATTAGCTTAAGTCCTGAAAGCTTGCCGTTCTTTGAAAGAACAACCTTCTCAACCTTCTGCTTTGTAGCATTGTATATCTCAAACTTAACAGGCTTCTTAAATGCAGCTGACTTAAACTGTACAGGAATGTCCTTAACCTCTGCCCTCTTTGTATTGTAGATAATCTTGTAGTCTTTGAAGCTGTACTTCTGACCGGTTGTGCACTCTCCTGTATCAAGGGCTGAGCCTACAGGAATCTTGCCATCAAGTCTTACAAGGTCAACATAATGGCTTGTCACAACTCCTTCCAGATTATCAGGGTTCTTGTATCCCTTAAGTAAAGCCACATACTTTCCTTCTTTATTGAGCACGAAATCTGAATACAGTCTCATCTTTTTAGCTTATAGAGAGATTCTTATCAAGTTTCATCTCATACCATACACCAGCTTCACCGTTGAGGAGAATTCCGTCTTTACTGCTATACACTAATGTTGATTTTTTATTGTCCAGTCTTACAAGTCTGAAAGGAAGTACGCCCTGAGGCTGATATCCGTGGTCACTTAGTATAAGGTTCATTAAGCAGGAAGTAGATACAGGAAGCTTGGAAGGCTTGCCGTCTGTCTTCTTAATGACAATCTTTGAAATCTCTTCCTCTGGTGCTTCAATGCCCTCATCATAATCATACTTTGGAGCACTCCTCCTTCATAACGTGCATATACTCTAAGAAGCTTCTTACTCTTATAGCACCAACAACCTCATAGTTATTATAGTCAGCATTAGTCACATCAAAGCCAAAGCTTTATACTGCTCGTCAGCCTTAAGCACGATTCCTGATATCTTACCATCTTTAACTTTATAGTGTGCAGGCTCAGCCCAAATGTCCTTCATACGGAAGTTGTCTAAAGGTAACACTCGTCAGGAACATGAGTGCCATCTTCAAATACAACAGCTATATCAGCAACCTTTACATCTTTACTGGAGCAATTCTCTTGCCTTTACTGTCGCTCCTGAAGACTCACCGAGAGCTGTCTTGTCGTCTGTGATGTTGTTTATGATTTCAATTGGCTGCACACCATTCCCAAACTGAATTCCACCAGGGACTACCACAGAACCTGAATATGGTGGTTGTTCAGTCTTCTTTTCCAAAACAATTTTATCAAAAGGAGTATTTTTGTCTTCATAATTAAAAACTCCTTTCATAAGGTAAGCTTACCAGTTTCATCTACAAATACATTAACAGTGTCAAAACCATCCTCAGCTCCAACGACCTTATACAGTTTGGAATTAGGTGAATCTTTTGCAAAACCACCGCGCATAATGTATTTGATTTAAGTGTCAAATTAGGAATTATCTTGCCGTTATGTACTTTTTGACGTTCTGCTTTCACATAATTTTCAGTCTTATCAGGCATAATATCAAGCATTACACCATCTTCTACCTTACTTCATCAGAATAAACCACATCAAATTCAGGAAAAATCAACTGGTGTCTTAGTATACTCTTTAGCGCTTCTAACAACTACTCTGTTAATAATATTTTTGGTTAAAGATACATTGTCATTATCCCACTCAACAAGCTGTCCATTAACCAGCTTAAAACTTAAACTACCCTTCTGCTTTAGTTCCACCAAGTACGCTAAAATTATATTTATTTGATGTATAAACATCGTTACCAGTCACAATTTCATTTTCATCATCATCGTATTCAACAATATCCATCAGGTCCAAGTAGTACACCAAATTATCAGCACTTACTTTTTCTAAAACTTTCACAGAGTCTACATCTAATCCACTAGGTATTATTTTGCCATTGGATATTGGTAACGCAACTCTTCCATTGGAGACAGGTACTCTAACTTCATATAACTCTCCACAGGTGTATTATTGTCAAATAATGCCACTGATAAGCGTAAAGTCTCACTATCCATACCATATCAGGTAAACTAATCTCTGATTTTTCTGTGGCAACCAAATAACGCCCTACCCCACTACCTGTAATTACTCCCTGCTTTTGCGGAACTACTACTGAACTGATTGCCAGCGATGCGACGCATAACTCCGGCTAATAGAACTTTTGTCCTTCTCATCTCTTTGATTCTCCTCATCGTGAATAAATTAATAGTTACTGTCTCAATCAAACTCCGGATAGTCCCACCTAATTACACTTTTGTTTATCTTAGTATTACCTGCTTTGGCCGAAACAGATAACAAAAACCACAATACATAAGTATCATCTCGTGTCATCATTGAAACATTTTGATTAAGATATGGTTAATAATAAACTTATAGATTTTTCTATAATTAATACCATTTATAATCTTTGTCTATAATGCTCAATTAACCTTATTTTTATACTATCATTTGTATATTTTGTCAAGGCTTACTAGCAATATTTTAAAATAATCACGCTTGTTGTTAATAGTAATTTAATATTAAATACACAATTCTATATATACGTGAAAAAGAGACTGTAATATTATTCTTAAATATCCACAAAAATGTGACCACGATTACTTGGCTTATAACAACTGAATTTTGCTGTTAACACCCTTCTATCTCTCGTTATAATCTGTGTTTACGTCACTTTGTTAATATTTTTAATATTACAGTCTCTTTTTCATTTACATTGCAGTAAGGTCTACCAAATGCTTTTTAAGCTCTATAATCTCATCTCTAAGCTTTGCTGCAAGCTCGAAGTTCAGCTCGACTGCTGCCTGATTCATTTTCTTGGTAAGTTCCTTGATAACAGCCTTAAGCTCAGTCTCGCTCATAGATTCAGCATCCTTAATTATCTTGGAGCTGTCTTCCTCTACCTTCTTAGATATGCTGATAAGGTCACGAACCTTCTTCTTTATCGTCTGAGGAATGATTCCATGCTCCTCATTGTACTTCATCTGGATGGCACGTCTTCTCTCAGTCTCCGTTATAGCCCTGTTCATAGAACCTGTGATTGTATCTGCATACATTATTACATGGCCATCTGCATTTCTTGCTGCCCTGCCTATGGTCTGGATGAGGGAAGTTTCCGAACGAGGAAGCCCTCCTTGTCTGCATCAAGGATTGCAACCAGAGTAATCTCAGGTATGTCAAGTCCCTCCCTTAGGAGGTTGATACCAACCAGTACATCGAAGACATCAAGCCTCATATCCCTAATAATCTCAGACCTTTCGAGAGTATCTATGTCGGAGTGCAGATACCTTACCCTTATACCAGCCTCTCTCATATAGTCGGTTAGATCTTCTGCCATTTTCTTGGTGAGTGTGGTTACAAGAACCTTATTTTTCTTCTCAGTTTCCTTTTTTACCTCGCTTATCAAGTCGTCAATCTGCCCCGCTGTAGGCCTTACGCTGATTTCCGGATCCACAAGTCCTGTTGGCCTTATTATCTGCTCCGTCCTAGAAGCTCGTGCTTTGCCTCATATTCGAAGGAGTTGCCGATACGAAGAGCATACGGTCTATTTTATTTTCAAATTCGGTAAAATTAAGAGGTCTGTTGTCAAGGGCTGAAGGCAGTCTGAAACCATAGTCTACAAGCGTAGTCTTTCTCGAACGGTCTCCTGCATACATTCCTCCTATCTGCGGAATCGTGATATGCGACTCATCCACTATGATGAGGAATTCGTCTGGAAAATAGTCGATAAGGGTAAAGGCATACTGCCTGGCGGTCTTCCCGAAAGAGGACCTGAGTAGTTCTCTATACCCAGAGCAAAAGCCTGTTTCCCTCATCATTTCTATGTCAAAATTAGTTCTCTCCTTTATTCGTTGGCCTCTATCAGCTTGTCCTCACTCTTAAAAATACTTTACCCTGAGGTCAAGTTCATCTTCAAGTTTGTGAGGGCTTCTTTCATTTTTCAGGGCAACTACATAGTGGGAAGCCGGGAATACTACCACATGGGAGAGTTCTGCAAGTGCAGTTCCTGTAAGCACATCAACCTCTGATATCCTGTCTATCTCATCACCAAAAAACTCAAGCCTGATGGCTCTGTCTGTGGACGCTACAGGGAAGATTTCCACTATATCGCCTCGGATTCTAAAGGTACCACGCTTAAAATCCATATCATTTCTGGTGTACTGGATGTCCACTAGCCTCTTTACAACCTCTTCCATGTCCTTAACCTGCCCCGGTCGCACGGAAAGAGTCATATCCTCGTAGTCGATAGGATCTCCGAGTCCGTATATACAGCTTACACTGGATACCACAACCACATCTTTTTCTCTCGAGAGTGCAGCTGTAGCGGAGTGGCGGAGCTTGTCTATCTCATCATTTATCGCGGAATCCTTTTCTATGTAGGTGTCAGATGAAGGCACGTATGCCTCAGGCTGATAATAGTCGTAGTACGACACAAAGTATTCTACTGCGTTCTCAGGGAAGAATTCTTTGAACTCACCATAGAGCTGAGCCGCTAAGGTTTTGTTGTGTGAAATGACAAGGGTAGGCAGGTTAAGTTTGGCTATGACATTTGCCATCGTAAATGTCTTGCCTGAACCAGTAACTCCAAGCAGAGTCTGGAACTGGTTGCCCTCTTAAAGCCTTTAACAAGCTCTTCTATGGCCTGTGGCTGGTCTCCTGTTGGGGCGTATTCGCTATGTAAAATGAAGTGATCCATGGTTTAATTCTCCTATAGCAATCTTCTTTAGGTAACAATATAGCATACTTAGGTTAAAAAGTATATAAAACAAGAGCCTGGAAAAATTGTGATTTCAAAGGCTCCTATGTTATGTTTTGATTATAATTTATTGTATTGCTATGCTTTTGCTGACTCATGCTCGTTAATTATCTTTTTATTTCTTCTACATCTTATCAGTGGCGATTGAAATTTGTTCTAATGAGAAATTACTGATACATATTCATCACAACATTTTCAATCGTCTTTTCAGTAGCTTTTCTAGACTCTTTCTTCAATTCCTAAGCTCAAGTTACACATAGTATCCACTTCCTCACAAATTATATAGAACCAATTTCTCCACTTGAAGTTATACCATTACTAGCTCATTCTTTTTAATAATTAATTCCACTTCTTTTTATAGTCATCTCAACAGCTTTTGCTATTTCTTCTGAAGTATATCCCTATCTTACGCATATTCATAACAACTCTTTCTATCGCTCTATCCTCTATTCCCTGACCTAAATTACACATAAGTATCCACTTCCTTTCTAAAAATCGTTGCAAGAGGAATCTTATATTCCTTTTCTATGATATCAAGTTTCTCATTCTCTCTTAATCTGTCTGACAGTAAAGCTCCTATCAGGCGATGTAATTCGTATTTTTCATCATGCTCAGGAAGCTCATTTGTCACTCCAATCATCACGATATTAAGTAAGTCGGTATTTCCCTTCCAGTCGTATGGCTCTAACATCTCATCTTTTTTAAGGTGAAAATGACTTAGCTAACTTCACCATTGGCCTTATCCTCTGCTATCTCATACATTACCTTAGCATGATTTTCCTTCAATAGCTCCTCAGATAAAAGCCTTCCTGTCTTTTTATCATTACACCTTCTATATACCTTTCCAACCCTGTAAATGTCCTCTCCCTCACGCACAAATTTTTCATCCTTTATATACACGTGATAGCTCACAGGCAAATCCTTTTCAGCACGAATCTCTCCACATAGGTATTCTTCTGTGGTATACACAAGAATCTGAAAGATTTGGTCGGTGTCATTTCTAAATCTATAGTCTATATGATTGTAGAAAATGGAAGTTCCCGTCCCAAAAGGAACCTGCCTTCCAAAATCAGGGAAGAGGTCAAAAGCCGTCATGATGATGGTGCTCGGTGATGGTAAGTGGTGTGTGAAGCACCATCCAGTGCAGTAGATTGGTAAATTGGCACATTCCACCGCCAACTACCTTCCGAAACCCTTGCCAAGAGAAATGGTCATCCTCTCTTTATAGCCTTTTTCGCAGTGCAATTGCCCACAAGTCTCCAAAACGAAAAGGTCTCGCCAGGCTAATCAATATCTCTGAAACCTTAGGTGCCGCCAAGCCAAGATTCACCACCTTATTTTCCTGTAAATCCTGCCTTACACCTCCAAGCATTCTCCTCATCAAGGACTTGTGCTCGTAAAGTAGGACAGGGAGTTTCTCTGTCTGCTTTTCCTTTGCAAATCTGGTTACATTCTTAAAATCCCTTACCCTTCTCTTGATTCTTTCTTTCCACAAGGAAATTTCATATGTAAATGGAGAAATTTCACAAAATAGTTTTCGTTTCTTCATTACCCACCCCACAGGATTTATTCTTATGAATATTATACAAGGTGGGAGGGAGAAAGGGAAGGATGGAAGGGCTGATAGGGTTTCTTTTTTCAATGAAATAGGGCGCGAGAATTTACTCTCACGCCCTACGTTTCAATTTATCTTTGTCTACAAAATAGTGCTTTAGCGTGAATTCTTCAGCCAATAAACCAGAGTATTGTAGGCGTTTTCATAGAAGTTAGGATTTAACTTCACGGATTTAGATTACACTAAAACCGCCTCATCTCTTCAATTATTCTTTTTACTTCATCTACACTCTTTTTGTAGCAAGTGAGATTTGTTCCAATGAGAATTTGTTCTTAAACATATTCATCACAACACTTTCAAGCGTCTCATCCACTATTCCCTGGCTTAAGTTACACATAGTATCCACTTCCTTACAAATATTACTCTTTACAACTTGGTTAAACTTATGCCAAAACCTTATCATCAATTATTTTTATTTCTTCTACACTCTTATCAGTGATATCTGAAATTTGTTCTAACGAGTAATTATTACTGTCACATCTCATCACAACACTTTCAATCGCCCTTTTCCGTAGCTCTTTCTTTCAATTCCCTAAGCTCCTAGTCTACACATAGTATCCACTTTCCTTTATTAGGTCTATACTGAAACTGTCTCATGCTCTCAATTATTCTTTTAACTCATCTACACTCTTTTGTGTAGCAGTGAAATTTGTTCCATTGAAAATTTATTATTGTACATATTCATGATAAAGTCTATCAAATTCTTTGCTGTTACTTCCTCTGTTACCCTATCCACTATTCCCTGCCTAAAGTTACACATAGTATCCACTTCCTTTCTAAAAATCATTTGCTAGAGAATCTTATATTCCTTTCTATGATATCAAGTTTCTCATTTTTCTCTTAATCTGTCTGACAATAAAGCTCCTATCAGGCGGTGTAACTCGTATTTTTCATCATCTTTGGAAGCTCATTTGTCACTCAATCATCACAATATTAAGTAAGTCGGTATTTCCCTTCCAGTCGTATGGCTCTAACATCTCATCTTTTTTAAGGTGAAAATAACTTAGGCTATTATTACTCATATTCATACATACCCAGATGCTGAATACCTGCTTTATATCGTCATAGTTAGTATTTACAAAATCTCTTTCCTTTTGTGACGATATAAGCCTGCTTACATAGAAAATTGCTCTATTTAGTATCTTATATGAAACAGGTTCATCCTTCTGAGCCTCAACATTCACTATAATCTGTGAAAGTCCACTCTTTAAGCGTACATAAAATATAATGTCAAACCTAATCAAGCCTTCGTTTGCTTCCACATTCTCAGAGTTCAAGCCTTTTACTCTTTGTCCTGACTCATCTGTTCTTTCTACATTGGTTAGTCCCGGTTCTACTGGTACAATACCTATCTTAGGCTCACCTTCAATATATGACACTATATCTGCTGGATTCATCCCTTTAAATTCATCGACTGTTTTTGCCAAAATATGAGCCAATATGTGCTTCTCTGACAATATTCTCTTCACTCGATTATCATACTGTGCCTTATCTCCAGCGATATTTACTGCATTTTTATCTCTGTATTCAATATTACTTTCCCCTAACCCCTTCTTTTCCATCATTATAAGCTAAAATCTAGATAATACGCAGCTTGAAAAACTAATAACAATGAGCTTAGCTAATTTCCTCCACGACCATTTCATCTGATATCTCATACACACTACCTATGCATGAGTTTCCTTCAACAACTCCTCAGACAGTTTCTTCATTACCCAATCACAGGTTATTCTTTCATGGATATATTATATGTGTTGGGAAGGAGAAGTCTCATCCTATTCAGCTAACAAATCAGCCAGCATCACTTTTTGTTTCTGAAACAATTGCTTTCTTTTTGACTGCATATATGAGTCGTATGTCGGTACTGTTCCCTCAGGAAATCACCTTAAAAGCTTCACTCTTTTTAATGTCATTCCTAGTGAAGTATATTACTAAGTTTTTGAGCAGATACTCCATTTCATTGCACAATATATATACCATCTAGATTATCGTTGCTAACTCTTATTATTTCAGATTCTAGTTTTAAATATCCTATGTTTTGGGTCATTATCAACAATCATATCTTTTGAATGCTAAAACTGTTTTTCAACCAAGTCCTGTAAAGCATATGAAATTATATGTAACTCCTTATCTTTTGGTATCTGCTCATAATTACATTTTTCGATATATGCTTTTATAGCACTCAGCACTCTTGCTCATAAGAATTCATCTCCATCATTATAATTCAGTTTAATTTTAAATTTCTAATTCTCTTCTTGAAATCAGTGCACATAGTGAACTTGTTATAGTCTGGCCAAAAGAGAAATGTTCCTTCAATATTATTAAATGGTGTTATTTCTTTTCTAAATGAAACTTGGTTCAAGTCAATGCTACTCAAACTTACTCAATAGTTGCACCAGATGCCCCAAAAGTTTTTGAAAATAAGATAAAAGTCGGACGCTGAAAGTTTCTGACTTGAGCAAAGGCAATAACATAGCCGTGTACTATTCTGAATCATTTTGTGATTTTGTCTTAAAGTTATAACAACTGTAACAACGAAATCAGCGCCAAAAGAAAAGACAAAATACATAAAATCAAATTTATCAAATCTGTTACTAGTATCAAAAGCCTCCATTTTTCACCTAATCCTTAAGTTGATCCATTTAACCCAGTACATAAATGTCTCCATGTCATTGCTTTGTTTCCTAAGCCCAAGATAAGCTACCCGCATAGCTGGTTATATGACTTGACCATCATTATAAGGTCACTTATTACAGTTCGTAAAGCGCTCACACACAGCCCTCTTCTGTCTTGGAGCGCGCTTTTCGCTCATAGTGCTCTGTAAGTCTACGAATACTGTCGTGCTATAACCGTAAGCTCACACAAGTGTTTTGGTTTCAAAACTTCCCTGACGGAAGCCTCTCCCATCGTCCACGTCCACTTTACCTCGCTGGTACATGCTCCGCACTCACCATGTGCGTGATAGCTTTCAATGATTTTCATGGTCGCTTTTACCGAGATTTGTCCACCAGTGTCTCAACCTCTATATCTGCAGGAAGGAAAGAATTGACCTTTTTATCAATTGTCCTCTCGGTTATTTCATAACCTGCACGAAGGGTGAAGTTTTTCTCAAAACCGTTTACTTGCCACCTCTTTCCAATCACTTCCAATGTAAACAGTTTTCCCTTCTCTAGGGGTTGTTATATCCTCACAGTACGTTTTGCCATTTGAAACCATTCTTCCCTTGCTTTCCTCCCACAGATTCCTTTTGATAATAAAAAGTCTGCATCCGTTATCTATCAGGACAGCTAATATTGTCAATAGAATCATTACCTGAATCAAGCCTTACCAAAAGAGGTTTTATCAGTAAGCTTTCTCTACACAGGTTTATTGTCTCGAGAAGGAATTCACTGTACCGTTCTGTGGCAGTCTTTCGCTTCCTTCACGGAGTTCGAAGTCACTGTACAGCTTGTCAGTACCGATGTAAGCCATCATTGCATACAGCCGTCAAAGCCCTTATAGGTTCTTGAAACACCCGCTTTGAAGTCTTTGAATTGTCCATAGGCGTAACATCAATGCCCTAGGTACCATCACGTCGGGAAGTGCACTGGGATACATTCTCATTCTTAATCTGGTGCTGGGAACGGTTCTTAGTCACATCCATATGGTTAAAGTTTTTGCTGAAATTGCTTTTGCTGCAATACCCTACGACCGCAGAGACCGCTTGTAGGGATGATTCGCTCGTTTGTATATTTAACAATTATGTTACTGTTTTCAAGTGTAATATGACGGTTATGATTCATGATATTTTTCTCTCGAAACCATTGATTTACAGGACTAGTATATGCATAATGTAGGCTCCCACCTTACAGGTGATTGTAATAAAATATAAAACTTTATAATGTTTCACGGTATATAGGCATTTTCGTGAAATTTAGATTTTTAACTGCACGGATTCAGGTACTATTAGTAAGACTCTTAATGTCTTATAGCAATCACTCATTTTTCTAACAGCATCTACTAATACGCTATATGTACATCTGCAACAGATTCACCTATCCAACTGCCCTCACACAAAATGCTCCCTTCTGAAAATGCCAAGCAACAATCAAGGAATTGTTTTTCTGTAGAGTGTACAGCCATTCTCTTGAAGGACAGGATAAATCTCATCAGAAAACTTCCTATCTTCAACAACATTACCATAATCCGTAATTACTACATTGCTGTCGTAGGCTTCTTGCATACAGACATTTAAAATGATACAGCCCATGATGTCCTGAGGCGCCTGATATACATTATAGCTTTATACCTTAACTCACCATCCTCATTTATAGAATGAAAAAGAACTGTAAATATATTCTTACCACTTCATTATACTATCCTAACTTTCACATCTAGTACGATATCTTTTAATAATTTTTCTCCAGATGTAAGAATCTTATCATCCAAAACAGCAAAGATAACTTTAATATCGTAGTCCAAATTATTTGCAAATAAAAGTCGTTGCAAGCTCGATGGCTTTTTCTCCATCGTTCCATCCAAAGGGTAGTCAAAATACAGCAGATATAAGAGGAAAAGCCTATAGATATGCAACCCATTTTTCTTTTTGCCTAGACACTGATTGTTTATAAGCACTGTGAAGCAGGTTAGGTTCATTATGCTTCCTGTCAAAACCATCGTGCCCTACAGCATGAATCACATACTTTGCTGGGGAGATTAAACCCTGAAGTAATCACACGTATTTCCAGTCTTGCACACACCAATAGCGTTACAAGCCTTGTGAGTTCTCACTTAACCCGCTTCTCGGAAGATGCTCCACATACTCCACCACCTTCTAACAGCCCTTCATGCCAGCGTGACACTAATGGCATGTACAGGTTTTGTTATACTAATTTTTAACTCAATTGAGCCTCAAAAGCGTCACCATGCCTTTTCTAACTGAGGACTTTGAAAAGGAATCACATATCTATCAATCAAAACACATATGCAAGTCACCATTTATATCAATAACTGCTCCTGTCAAACAACGTCTTCTTCATATTATCAAACCTTTTATAACTACTTTGGCATACGCATTTTATAGATTATAACTATTTAACATCATCCTTGGCGCTCTTCTTCCAAATCAGCTTTATAAAACCCAAGAAGAGTTCTTGCTCCTAGACATAGCTATAGTTTACTAATCTTTCATCATCTTCTTCAAAAACCTTCAATATCGATAGGCCACTCATCTCCTCCTTTCTAGGCCTCTGAACGCCTTTCACTATGTAAAATCTTATAAACCCTATCACTATCCAGCTTATTAAATTCATTTAATCTATCTCACCAATATCAGATGGAATGATGCATTATAAAGACAGCTATTTTCGTTATCCATTCTATATAGAGATCAAGAATAACGATATCGTTTCATAATTCCTTCCGAGAAGTCGTCTAACAAGTTTCAGAACATCAGTCAGCGACTCTTACTATCATATTTGTGATAACCAACCACCACCATCAGCCTTCATTATTGAAGCCTGCGTGATATTTGTTGCATACCAGTTTCCTGTTGCGTACTCGTTTTGTGTTTCTGGCAGTTTACCAGAGCTCATAGCATTAGCACCATAATCTTTCTAATTCATCATAAATATCCCTAAGTTCTCTGTATTTCAAAGATATTCTGATTTTTGTCATAATATATGGTCCATCTTCCGTCTTCAGACCGCCTTTTACCATTCCTTCCGTACAAGACGACAGAAACTGTGTTCATTAGATCTTGTCCTTCATCGACAACCTGGAACATCATACCTCTCATTATCATGCATACTATCAATTCCATCTATGAATTTATTAGGCAATATGTCTGTAAAGAAATTTGCATCTTCGATTCCAGTTTCACCAGTTTTCTTCATAAGAAAACTATGTAAAGTAGAAACATCTATATCCCGCTTCTCTGAGTTCAAGAATTTTTCTTGTAGTTTGCAATTAACTTGTTGCTAGCATCAACACACACGTTATATCCTTCTGCTTCAGTTTTCTGCACTGATCCATAGCCAGCATCGTTTTCCCAGTACCTACAGGGACTCGGAAACCAGTATTCCTTTTGAGTGAAATCCCTGGATGATTGCCACTGCCCATCTGGTAAAGAAGCCAGCATCTCATCCGTTCTTTTTAACGCTAATGACATTGTCCGGAACAAACGCAAAAGTCACCACGAAGAATACTTACTAATCGTTCTTTATCCTCATCCTGCAAGTGTCTTCCAGAAAAATGATGTTTTTCCATCGTCTTATCCTTCCAATACTAGAAAGATCTCTCAAAAACTTGGGCAAAATCTTCTTTTGTATTTCTTTTATCAAAAAGTAATTTCAGGTATAATTTCTATATTATCATCACATCAATCACACAATCCCGAGTCATAACACAATTGGCATAAGCACATCTACAAATAGGATCCTGTTTATTTTTAAAGCCTTTCCAAAATATAATCTTAACGATTGTTCATTTCCTGCGCTATTGATAAGGACCTTCCTTCTTTGTAAAATCCTTGCCGTATCGATTTATAAATGCCAATCACCACCTTTGGCGTTTAACAATGCTCCTTGACTTATACATAAAACTCCTTCATCAGCGATGACAACAAAATCTATTTCACCAAATATTTTTGTCAACAGTAAACCAGTATCCCAACGAGATGTAAAACAAATGCAATTCTTCCCATTCTCAAATCGCTCCAGCCAACTATAGATCATTCTTTCGGCCGGGACTTTTAACATCAGGGCTTATTGTAGCTGGTATCATCCCTAGCCATTTTGATTCTTCCTCCTCAAGTAGTTCTCCGAAAATCCAAGACTTCTATCATCATAGGTTCCAGACTAGAAACTCTGTCCAACAAGCAATTTCTAGCCTCACAGCTGGTTTCCGGTAATAATATACAAAGCATATTTATGCTGCATGCAATTCAGAGAATTGAATCCTTGAGCCGTTGAATCACTACATAATGGATCCGATGAACACCCAGAAGCCTCCTGTAACATATTTCATTGTTGTTTCTAACAATTCTGGTTCACCTTGTCTTACCAATCCTCCAAGACTACCGTCTGAATCTGAAGAAGAAGTGTAGATTAACACTCCTGCCATAGGCTTATCTGAGTCTGGGAATGTACTGTAAATTCTTTCCTTCAACGCAGCTCCTGAATAACCACATTCTAAAAGTTAATTGTCTTATGAGAAGATGAGCAATGTATGCAAAACTACATATCTTGGCGACATCATGCCTTTGCCAATATTGTAGTCTCCCAAACGTTCTTTCATTAGATCATACCTAGCAGAATTCCTGTCTTCCCATTCTCTTAATTTTTCTTCATCGAATTTTAGGAACAAGCCTTCACCACGCATCTGTATTGCCGGCATCCAATCATCTGGTTTGTTCCAAACAGTTGATATTCCCTTCCATCCATCCCAACAGCTCTGTATATCATCCGGTGTGGTTTTTCTGGGAGTTATGCCTAAATCCTTTGACAGCTAATCACTACAGAAATCCTTTTTACAAGCTTTACAGATTCTACAAATCCATCCAAGATGTCAGGAACCTCAGATTCAACCGCTATAAATTGTTCCGGTTCCACGTCATCCTCATCTTGCTCATATCCTACGCATAATGCTTCATATTCGTCTAGATAAAGATTCTTCTCTGTATAGTTATCTTCAATCTCTACTTCCTCTGAAGGGTTTTCCATCTGATAACGCTCCTTAGGCTGCCTTTGAAGTAATCGTCAGCAGAATATCTTCCTTCTAGTATTGTTTGACGAAATATAGATGCTCCAAGAACTATCTTTATATTTTCATCATCCATTTTGTTATCAAACAGCCCTTTTACTTCTTCCCACTTATCGCTTAAATCGCTTTGTATCTTTTGACTATATGGCGGAATCGTTAACGCACTCTGTGTTACGCTAAAATAAACATTAGATGCCCCTCGCTGTAACGTCTTCATCGGAGCTATGCAATTTTCCACATCATCAAACTGTTTATCAAATCCCTATCCATGGTCTTTTACCTTTACATTTATATCCTTTAACGCATCCTCACTCTGTCACAACCTTCCATGGTTCTGGTTTTACCGCACGCCTTACACTTGATTACAATACTTGATAATCCACCGGTTGTATTTTTGAACTCAATACTAATCTGATCCCACTTATCACCAGAGGGACATTCCGAATAGTTTCCATAGTGAACCCACCATTTATACGGAAAATCTTCCAGATGACCATTGATACATGAACAAACAAAACGTGAAGGAACCAACTGTCTTCCGCACTGACATTTCTTATGTTTTGCATCTCCAAACAATTTATAATCCTTCAAGTCTCCACATTTCGGACAAAAATGCATTCTCGGAAACCGGAATGCTGGTACGTCTGGATTTCCTTTAGGGTTTTTCTGAATCGTTGGCATATGGTTCTTTAAAACCTTTTATACCAAGCAATCTTTCAAGGTTAGGTTCATGTATTACAGGGCTGGAATGATTCCAATAATCAGTAGCTGCCAAAATAACAGAATAATCCGGCATATCTGCTATTGCTCCCGGTGCGAATGTAGTAATTAGTGCGTTTTCCTTAACTTTCCTATTGCGTCTTTCTTTGTTTTGGCGCTTTTTGGTCCAATCCTCATAATTAATCTCCTAGCAAATATAATCCAGACTGCTTTTTCAACGCTTCTCATACTATTCATACATCTAAATCTATCATCTTCTTCGACATCTTCTTTTAACAAAGATCTCTTCTTTTTCTGTGATACCACAGTTCACCTTGAGCCCTCTTCTGCCCATTTCATTTCAATGAACTTCACTTCCTTTGATGACATTATCTAACTCACGTTTATCAACAATCTGAACATATTTAAATATAATATCCTCAACTTCTTTTAACTTCTGAAAGAGACGGATCAAATCTTGAAGCATTTTCATTTTCGAGCAACTCAGGGGCACATCGTTGTCTACATAACGTTACAAAATAATGCATGAAGCCCCTATCTCTGGCTCTATCTGAAAAAGGTGTCAAACCTGAGCCTCTACATAACGGTATAGTGCGACGTGATATCTTAAAAACTGTTCGTAGTACGACCTATCCCTAGAACGAGATGCATTATAAATCATAAACACAAGACCGATTATCACGTCCAACACGGCTTGTAGCCTGTATATACTCAGCATTTGTTTTGGGTTGTCCAGCAACAACCATCGTTCCCTAATCTACCCACGTCGACGCCGACTGAAATCATATTTGATGTAAGTATAAAATCAAATGGTACATCTTCACCCTGCTCACTTGTATATGGGACGCTAAGTCGAGTCTGAATGATATCTAAATCTGGTCATTCGTCATTCGACTCGTTAATTCTTCAGAATACTCATATTTATTATTTCCGGTAAATTTAGGATTAAAATCCGCAAATTTCTTATCCTTTAAGTATTGATATCTACTTTGAATATCGTCTACAACTGTCTCGTACCCCACCCAATTCTCGAATACTGTTGAAATATCCAGTTAACGTCCAGAAATTATCGATTGCTTTGATCGCTATATCCTTTCATCAATCAGATATCTGAGGCAAACAGCCATCTCGCTATACACTCTTATAAGAGTTGTGGTAAAAGTCGCACCAACCCCCATAACTCCCATATATAGTCTTGCCGGTCTCTCATCTGGAGTTGATTTCACAGCAAAAAAAGAGTCATCTGCGCATATTCCTTGCGGCGGAAACTGAGCAAATTCCCTTCCATATAAAGCTCTAATCTGCTTATCCGCATTACGAATAGTTGCTGTCGAAGCTACAACCTTTACTGGTACCCCATCACGTTCACATATTTTTGTTATTATGTACCTCATAGATTCCAGTCATTGTTCTCAATGGTCCGGAAATAAGATGAAGCTCATCTTGAATAATCAATTCAGGAGGAAGGCATTGCTTATCGACTGAAAACAACGCCGCCGGTTTATCTTGTAACGTAATCTGAGCAAACTTATCCACCGTAGCAACTATAAATGTTGGTCGGATTCCATAAATTTCCTCATCGATTAAATGAATAGGCAGGTTTTCCTCTTTTGAAAAACGCATTCGCCATTTGTACACTTTTATGTTCATACGTGTTTTTTGAGATTAATAGAATAATTCTTAGGATATATTCTTTTACCGCACCAAGGACAAATCTTTATCTGACATCTGGATCCGCCTCATCTTGATCTACATTTCCATTGTTATGTAACTTTGCCAAAGTAGTATCTGCCACTTCAATCGTACCTGGGGTAAGTTTATTTCCAACCCATAATCCAATTGATATTTCTCTGCCCGGTAAAGCATATTTCTTTCGTAACAATTCGCAAGCACAAATCAAGATACTAGCCCTTTCAAACTGCTGAATCGTTAGCAATCGTAAGGTATATCTCATCAAAACAGTTACACCGTTCACACCTTCTTCATGGCTTAGTCTTCTGTAAAAAATACAAAATGCAGCAATTCCTAAGTATGCCTCGGTTTTACCACCACCAGTAGGAAACCACAACAAATCAACCGTCTTTCTGTCATCCCCAGCCGGATCTGCAAATGACATTATTTCAAGCATCATAAATGCAAGCTGAAACGGATACCAATTAATATTCTCATCTTTTGGTTCCCTTCCGCCCTTTATTATTGATTGTCGTCTTTGCATGTACATAGCTTCGTTTGCATATCTAAAAGCCTTCCATGCATTTCCATTTTCCGTCGCACTTTTTCCGAGAGTCTTAACTGTTTGCTCAATTCTCTCACAAACAGTCAGACACTTATTTATATTATTATTTGCACTTTCCGCATATTCTTTGGGAATGGATTCTTTAAGCTTCTTAATCCAGTCTCTATATTCATCTACAAAACTCTCTAAATTAGCAATTATTTCTTCGGTATCTCCTGTGTGTAAATATTTCATGTTGAACACAGGGTTATCCTCTATTTGACGTGCCTTCATTTGAAGAAGATTAAATGCAGGCATAAACGAGCTCTTAATATAGTCTGGTTCTACCTTCTCTACATCCCATTCAACAGCACAACCATGCCCTTGGCCAAAGCAACCATTAGCTGCATATAACATATCAAGCTCTGATAGTTCCTCATCATCAGTAAGCTCAATTTGTCTGCGGACAGAAGTAAACACGCTTCCTTTCCATTTCATCGGAGACGATAGTAATTTCTGGTTGAAATAAAGTGTGATTATTCTTTTCATCAAAATCAAACTGATCAATTACATACTTGTTTGTGAGAACTATGGTAATAACTGTTTCCCCACTCTCAAATGTTTTGTGAGTGAACGACCTAAGATATATCTCATTAACAATTCTGTATTCTTTATCTTTCCCTATATCAAATACAAATGCCTGTTTTCCCGGCTCTCTAACCCAAAATAAAGTCTTATCCGTCACATCATTTTCATATTTACTAACATCAAGTCCTTTTTTATCTACCTCTTCCTTTGTATTTGAATGATACTGAGCATAGCTTACAGACACTTTTATTTGCTTAACACCTGGCTTTACTGTAAAAGTAACACCCATGGTACTTGGATCAATAACGTTTGTGGACGCCAATGCACTGTCATATGAATCAGTATTCTGATCCATACCAGAGTTTGTTGTTACATCCTCATCTGTATCGCTTTCATCATTCTGCTCATCCTTTGCTCTTGGATATAGTTTTCCCATAACATAATATTGTGTAGGACGCTCAACCAGTATTTCATCTTCATATACAGGCCCAATAAGGTCTTTTTTTACTATGTCTATGATTTCCTTTCGGGCCTCATAGAACTCTTTATAATCTGCCATCTTATTCTCCTATTAATATTTCGCTTTGCTATAACCAACAATGGTAACTGCATTCCAAGTGACCATTTCTCCAAAGGCTTTTACGCCCATTTCTGAGCCATCTAGCTGATCAATTACAGAAATAACATCATCGACATATATGTCTGTAAAACGCTCCGGATAGACATTAAAGTACAATTCTGCTCTTGAAGGTAACTTATAAACTATATGCATCACTCTACTAATGACTCGTAAAATTCTTTGCTTGTATATCCAAGAACGTAATTATCTTCAATAAGAACAATCTTGTAACGTACAAACTCCGACTTATGTTTATCTTTAATCAAAACAATTTTCTTTCCTACGAGGTCATCATAGTATTCTCTGATATAAAGTTGTACTCCACTTTCTCGCACAAAGGATCTCAAATCTATATCTGGCTCCTGTAACTTCAAAATACGTCAAGCGTTGTTTTGTTATACCCTACATAATCAGATTTAAAAGCATCGCCTATCGCCCTTCTTTGTCAATTCGAATATAATCTGCCTTTGCATTTATTCTATATATCTCACGCTTAGGTCTAGTCAATGCGACATAGCAAACTTTATGTTCTTCTAACTCTTTTTCATTTTCAGAGAAAATATCGTTTTCAACTAATACTGCGTCAAATTCTCGTCCTTTTCCTCTATGAATATTCGTAACAGTTAAATCAGATACCCTTTCATGCGAATATAGCACCATAGATCTTGAATTAGTCATTACGCCCTTCAATATATCTCTCACACCAATTCTTTCTGACGAAACGCGCGCAGCTTCTTTTATAGCATTCCATACCTCATACGATTCTGCGTCTTCAGGATCTGCTATTTGATTGTATAGGGTTGTAAAGTCATCTTCATCCACTGAAGTCAGCTCATAATCATTAAAGGCCAAAAGCTATCCACTTATTTAATGTGTTATCTCGTAATCGTTTCTTTAAAACGTGACTAATTCCCTTTTCTTTCAAAGCCGCTGATATTTTCAGTGCCTGGCCATTGGTTCTGGTTAGTATTCCTACAGTTCCTGCATCAAGTAATTCTCTTAAACTACTTTGTATTATCTTATCAGCATCATACTCCTTGAACTGAGGTATTCGTTTTTCAACATCATTATGCCAATAAGAATCACAGTCTTTAATTCTTCCACTTAAAATATGCTTTCTATACCCATCACCTAAATATGCCAGTTCATCCTCTTGTCTGTAATTTCTTGTAAATGTATAGTACTCAAATTTTTGGCATATCATTTGCCATAACACCATAAAACTGTTTTGAAGTCATCCGGTCATTTCCTGCCTGGTAGTCATATATTGACTGACAAGCATCTCCAAGCAATGTTACTCCTGAAGGCTCCGGTATATTTCTTATCATAGCAAGCACCATACGTGCACGTTCCTTTACCAAATCCTGAACCTCATCAACAAACAGATGGCAACATTGTTCCATTAGCTCTGGCAAATCCGTTATAGTACTCGTAAACAGATTAATTCTCTCATCGTAGTTCAATTTTTCCAATGTCATAGTATTGCAGGTTATCATATTCACTTTTCATCCTTTACCCAGTACAATACTTGTGAAGCAAATGAGTCAAAGGTCTGACATCATCAAGATTAATTACTTCTGATACGCGTTCTTCATCTGTCTGCTTAATCTATTCTTTACAACTTTTACTGCGGCTTTTGAAAAGCAAAGTACTAAAATAGTTTCAGGATCCACTTCCTGAACATCTACAAGGTTTATTATCTTTTCAATCAAGGTCCACGTTTTACCTGTTCCCTGGACCCGGCATTTATTATCATGCGCCTTGATACATCCGCTTCAATAACTTCACGCTGATCTATCTCAACATACTTTTTCAAAATCGTTCTTACATTTGAATATGGAAATAACAGGTGTGGTAACCTGCGCCTTAGCCTTTTTACATTCGACCCGTATAAATAGTATATCTTTATAATTTTTGCACCAATCCTTGGTTCTCTATCTGCAATCTCCAATCTTGGGAAGTTCCAAAAATTATCATAGCAATAGAGTCCTTTCATCATCCCCTGTTTACAATTCGTAACAGCTTTTCATTAATATAGATTATTTTTACCGGGTTGATTTTATAGAACGAAAAACCTGTTTGCTTGTTGGTATAGTATTTACGTGAATAGTACTTTTACTTCCATCAGGCCTAACAAAACATCGTCCTTCATAAATATCAAAAACACCATCTTCAGATGCCCTAAAATTTCTTTCAATAAACTTAATACTCTCAATGTAAACGGCTTTATTTCCTTAGGGTTTTGTCCTTCTTTAACATCTTCAGTAACTTCAAAGATTTCTATTACTTTATTCTCAAATCTGTATTTATTCAGGTTTCCAAAGAACTGCGTTTCCTGCGCAAGAATCAGCTCCTCGTCTTCCGATTCCAGAACTATTGAATATGTATATTCACCATCTACGAAGTCTTCCGGTAATTCAATTTTGTTATCATCAAATTTCAAATCCAATGAGTAGCTTGATTCTCTTCGTCATACAAATCCAGTCTGATTCTTTTATTCCGATTTCCAACGAAGCTAATGCCACCATCCCAGTAGATAAATTTCTCATCAGACGTAAACACAGGCATCCTGATAAACATTTCAGAAAAGATAATCTGTCCCAAAAGTATACCTATGATTCTGCGCTGAAACAGTAACTCGATAGTTATAAGAAGCTTTTGCTTCTTTCCTGCTCTGCAATAGCAAAAGATCTATTTTTGAATCCGAAAATCGCTCATCCCCGATTTCAACTTCAAAATCCAATTCGGATGAGCAGTTTATCTCTAACTCAGCTCCCTGCTTGATGTCATCAATCCATACATTCTCTCCCGGATAAATGTTATCAATGTTGTTCCAATGATACGTCATAGCCGGAACATCAACCTTTATACTTCCATCCTCATATTCAATTGCTATGACTTTTTCGCCTATTCTAATATTATGCCTCTGCATTTCTTCATTGATTCTAATATCAGCAAATGCTTCATCATAATCATCCTGCATAACATAGCAATCTTTATTAAAAGAGATGCTTAAATTGCTTAGAACGAGAAAAAATGTTTTTCATAAATGACCGCATTTTTTTCTAAACTAACAATACTTATTGATAACACATTGTTCCCTGAAGAAAGACTGCTCAACGGTATTTCACATACGTCTCCGTCTTTCCAGTAATCAGTTAGCTCTATTTCTTCGCTTCCACAGTATATACGTATACTATTTCCCGGCGTTCTCTATCTAAATAAATGGAAAAACTATCCTGGACAAGGGCTATCTTACACTCATCCTCTTCTGTAACATAATGGCATCCCTCCACAAACACCGGTTCTGAAATCGTCACCTCTCTGATATTGGATGTATCCGATATGACAAGTCTGTCATTATAATAGATTACATAATCATCATTCAGGCAAATGTCGAGGTAATTATTACCTTTTTCAAAAACATCTCATCTTTCTTCAAAAGATATGCTATCCACATAAGGTGCGTAGATTTATATCTTCCTGGTTTTTAGTCCATTTATGCTGGCTTCCTTGCCGTTTTTAAAAATCCAAAAATCTCTTATAAAGACTCTTTCCGGAGTCATAGATAACGTCTCCATCACAGATTATTTCTACTTTTTAAATTGCATGATGAATTTAGACCTGAAATAGTAATTGGAATACTACAACCACTTACTGTTTCTCCAAGCTCATTACTATATATTTCTAGTATTTCTTTAGAAATTAACCTTCCTTCCTCATAAAAGCTTTATTTCCGCGTATTTTATGTCCTGTATTCTCTAAACGGATAGTCGGCACAGCTATGGATATTCCCGATGAAGACAATACAACCGTCGTTCTAATTTTTGAGTAATCGAGTAGGAGGCGGTGACTAACCGCCGTCCTCTCACAGCACTGTACGTACGGTTCTCGTATACAGCGCTTTCAATAGTTGATGTGCACAGACTGATAGGCTGTGGCTAAATCATAAAAGCCACTGTTTATCAGTCTTTCTTTTGTCATTGCCATGTTTATGGCAACTGTATGTGTTGTAAACCAATAGCCACGTCTGCTGTTTGCCGCTTTCCATGCTAAGTCTTTAGGAACGCCCATTACCCTGAGATTTCTGTATCTAGTTCGCACACGTTTCCATTGTTTCCATATACACATACGTATTCTGTGATAGAGCCGTCCGTTGACATCATTCATGTTGCTCTTCATACTTGCTATTCCATAGTAGTTAAGCCATCCTCTTGCATAAACCTTGATTCTTTCTAGGCTCGGCTTGATTGACTGACAGCACTTACGGGAAGAAAGCTCTTTCAGTTTCGACTTAAACTTATCCCATGACTTTGCATGAACTCGGACATATGTGCCACTTTTGTTCCTTCCCAATGCAAAGCCAAGGAATTTAAAATTTCGGATTGCAAATACGCTGACAGTACGGCTTTTCTCTCTGTTCACTGTTAGTTTCAGCTTCTCCTCAAGATACCTCGTACTGCTCTCTAAGAGTCTCTCTGATGCCCTTTTTGCTTTTTGCAAGAAGCACTATGTCATCTGCATATCTTATGCATGGGACACCTCTTTTCAAGAACTCCCAGTCGAATTCATTGAGGTAGATGTTAGCAAGCAAAGGGGATAGATTCCCTCCTTGTGGCGACCCTTCCTCTGTTTCGATAACCACTCCATTTTCCATAACGCCACTTTTTAGTACCTCTTGATAAGTTGCACCACACGTTCATCTTTTACGTTTTCCCTCAGAAGGTTGATAAGAATCTCGTGGTTGATTGTATCGAAATATTTCGATAAGTCTAGAACTACCGCATATGTGTAGCCCTGTTCCGCGTACTCCTTAACCTTTAGTATTGCTCCTTTTGCGTCTCTGTTTGGGCGGTAGCCGTAACTGCCGTCTGCAAAAAGTGGCTCATAGATTGGCACTAACTGTTGTGTTATCGCTTGTTGAAGTGTACGGTCTATCACTGTTGGTATGCCAAGCTTTCGCACACCACCATCTGCTTTGGGAATCTCAACTCGTCTTACTGGAGACGGAGTATACTTTCCACGATAAATACGTGTTGTTAACTCTTGTTGATGTTCCTGAAGGTATGGAAGTGCCTCTTCGATGGTCATTCCATCAACTCCAGGTGCTCCCTTGTTTGCCTTAACTCTCTTATACGCTCTGTTAAAGTTATCCTTATACAGTATCGCTTCCAAGAGCTTCGGCTGTGCACTGTCTCTTTCTTTCCATATCAGATTGAATGACCTGCGCGCTTTTGCATACCCTTCATGTTCCGCACTATCTCTCTGCAAACAGCCACTGTTCTCAGTGTTTTCTGCCATAACTAGTCATTCCTCCTTTCTCAGTTATACTTGAGACTCCTATTGATTCGGTCCTTTGTCTCGACTACTATGACCTCTGCTGACTTCTATGTGTTCAGCATTGCTCCTAGCAATGTTTACCTCCTTTTCAAGGCTTATCACACAGACCTCCCTAGGTACCACACGTTTCTTCCTCTCCATCTATCTGCCTCATTTATCATGCATGATTCCGTGTAGTTATTGGACTTTGGCTTGTTCAGCAGTCTTATCCTCATGCATAACCTCATATGAGATTTCTGTTCGTCAGACCAGAGATTTGCCCATGAGTTAGTATCTTCCTCATATCCAGCTTCCTTCAGATTCGAGGTCACCCTCGACACCCTTGCTTTCGGCTATATCCTTCCCACTACCGGGCGGATTCGGGACTTTAACCCGTTAGAAACGTGCGCCGCTAGGCGCACTGATAAAGCAGTGTCACCTGTACGTGACACTCTTTTTGTTATTTGCGCCTTTTCACCATCTAGCAATCTGCTTATCTTATTAGCGAACCAAACGTCTACCAGCTTATCTAAATATAATCTTGGTTCCTACAGCATTCTGTATTAAATCATTTATCCTGCTAATAATGCTGTCAAATAGTATTACTGTATATTCTGGTCTATTCTGTAATAGTCGTTTTGCTCCAAGTCTAATATGGTACTCTTTTTAAACTAATAAACAGATCTTCATCATCCGACGAATTCCATTCATTTTTGCATTTAAAGCTACAATCATCTTTTCTATGATTGATCCTCTTTAATATAATTCCATCTCAGGTTGTTTCAAGAAATCATATAATAATTCAAAATAGAATCCTATGCATTCAGCGGTGCAAAAGAATGTACCAGCACCGTCTCAAAAAACTCTCTGCCATTTTCGTCTTTAAGGAAAAATCTGTGTTTTGACTTAAGTGCTTTTTCTAAGCAGCTGGATATTATTCCCCAGATTTTACCTGAATCATCTCTATATCCAAATTGAAGTGTAATATACTTTGTAAATCGACTTTCCTCACTAGAATCCCATGCATAGTTTATCGTTGCTAAGGTAATAAACAATACCAATTGTTAGCAGTACTCGAAAACATCAGAAGGATTTTCAACGAGTATATCCAATGCTTTTTTCGCCTGTTCATTTATTTTATCTTGCGTTGATTCTTTAAGAATTGCATTTCCGAGAAGAGGATACTTTGCAAACAGTTTATCAGCAAATTTATACCCTTCTTTAATCTCTCTAACCTGCATATCTTTTTCGCTTGTAGTTCTCAATATACTAACCCCCGCTTTTTGCTAAATCAATTTTGTGCTCCTATAAACGGCTTTCGTGTCAGCTCTTTCTCAACCTTATCCATTGTTTTCTGGAAACTCCGCTTCAATTCACACTCCCAGATAACAATTACCTTCCACCCAAGCTCCCTAATCTTTTCCTGTTTTATCTGGTCGTTTTTGACATTTTTATCAAACTTCTCAAGCAAAAATTCCGTTCTCGTTTTTGGTGTTGTCGCATCTTTACAGACAACTGATGTTGCTCCCTCAAATTTTGCTATATGCTTTCTCCTCCTGCGAAAACATCTCATCCAACTTTATTCTTAAGCCTTCACTTATTGTAATTTCCAGAATAAGTCCTACCTTGATACTTTCAGGTTGAAGCGCAGGATCATTTAAATCTGCAAACATCTATTACACCTCCAATATTTGTTTCACTATTTGCTCTGATACCTTTTTCAACTACAGGAACTGCTACACTATTTCCGAGTTGCTGATAAGCCTTAGTATTCGAATCCGGAAGCTTAAACTCTTTTGGAAATCCCTGCAGGTTAGCCGCCTCTCTTGGTGTTAGTTTTCTCGGATTCTTACCCGGTTGCTCAATCAGTATTTCACTCCCGTCCTTGTAATACCTTCTCGATATTGTGCTTGTATATTCAGAATCTCCATTGAATAAACAATATCCAAATCCATTTCCTTTTTCTTCATGTTCCAGCTTTCTTCTTTGATGTCCCGCCCACAATTTATCCGAATTTGTAAATGTATCAGAACATTTTCAAGAATTGATGAAACTTTTGTTTTCGTGTTTTCAGTCTCTGGATATAGAAATTCTTTAATGTCCACATCCTTTTTCCAAAGTACTATATAAATTCTAGGACGATTCTGTGGTACTCCATAATCTTTTGCGCACAGAACCATCTTTGCACATTCTTCTTTTAGTTTTGATACCGGACCATTATCAATAAGTTCCTGTGGAACATTACACGTATATCCCATCCCAGTAATTGTTCGCAGAACTGTTTGAATGGTTTTTCCTTTATCATTACTGATAAAGTCCTCTAACATTTTCAGCAATACTGCCTTGGGTTGATGATCACGGAGTATTTCCGCAATATGATAAAACAATGTTCCTCGCGTATCTTCAATTCCCTAATCCAGCATTGCTAAATGGCTGGCAAGGGAATCCTGCACATAAAACATCAAAGCTGTCAGGTATTAGTGCTTTATTCTCTGGCATAGTTATATCTCCAAATGGCACCTCTCCATAATTTCTAAAATACGTTTCCTTCGCAGCTACGTCCCATTCACTTGAAAAACACATTGCCCACCTAATTTTTGCATTGCACTTTGAATCCACCAATACCAGCAAATAAATCTACAAAGGTAAATTTGGTTTTATCTCGCACTAATTCAATTCTATTTTCTCTGTTAAAAGCTTCTGCAGAAGGCAAACTCTTTATATTAATCCTTTTTCTACTAAAACTTCACGATATTTCTTAGCATACTTTGTATCACCAAGTTGAATGCATATGACTTAATAATGCATATTTTTCATCAAATTCCTTTCCTGTGATATTACTCAATGCCTTGCTATAAGTAGGTTCCTTCATTGAAGATTATTATATCCTTTCAATCTATAATTCTTTACATTTGGTAAGATATCCATCTCGAAACTTATAATATTATCGTATTGGCAATTGAAAGATTGCAAAATCTCTTCAACATATAATAGAGATTTTATCGCTCATTTTCATTTTTAATAAGACTATTAGGATAATATCTTTTTATATTAAAAATTTATATATTATCGTTCATAATAAACTACATAACCATCTTATGATATTTCACTAACTACTTCATTTACCCAGACAATATTAGTAGTCGAATACTTTACTATTATAACACTAAAACAACACATAGCACACAAAGCTTATAAACTTATATTTATTATATTCTCGGGTAGTTTTTCATCTTAAATACAACACTGTGTTACGCTTGAGTTAATAGCTCACTCCCGTTACATTGCCTTGAACTTCCAGTTTGAAAAATCCCCCACCAGATAGCTATACTACCGATGGGGGACTAAATAGCGTATAACGATATACTATTTATTTAATTATTTCGCCTTCTTCTCAGCGATAGCGTACCTGCCTAGCCCAGCAAGTCTTGCTACAGGTACTCTGAAATGGTGAGCAGGATACATAGTCAAGACCGATTCTGTGGCAGAACTCAACTGATGATGGGTCACCACCGTGCTCTCCGCAGATACCGATGTGAAGCTTTGGATTAACAGGTCTGCCAAGCTTGATAGCCATTTCCATAAGCTTTCCTACACCGTTCTGGTCTAGCTTTGCAAATGGGTCATTCTCGAATATCTTGGTGTCATAGTAAGCGTTAAGGAACTTACCTGCATCATCACGAGAGAAACCAAATGTCATCTGTGTAAGGTCGTTAGTACCGAAGCAGAAGAAATCAGCTTCCTTAGCGATTTCATCAGCTGTGAGGCAGGCACGAGGAATCTCTATCATAGTACCAACCTCATAGTGAAGGTCTGCGCCAGCTGCCTTAATCTCAGCCTCTGCGGTCTCTACTACTATCTTCTTAACGAACTTAAGCTCTTTTACTTCACTTGTAAGAGGAATCATAATCTCTGGAACTACCTTCCAGTCAGGATGCTTCTTCTGTACATTGATAGCTGCACGGATAACAGCCTTTGTCTGCATCTTAGCAATCTCAGGATAGGTAACTGCAAGACGAAGTCCTCTGTGTCCCATCATAGGGTTGAACTCGTGAAGTCCTGTGATTATATCCTTGATAGCCTGAACGCTCTTGCCCTGTGCATCTGCAAGCTTCTGAATCTCTTCCTCTGTTGTAGGAACGAACTCATGAAGAGGTGGATCAAGGAAACGGATAGTAACAGGTGTTCCCTCAAGTGCCTCATAGAGCTGCTCGAAGTCTCCCTGCTGATATGGAAGAATCTTCTCAAGAGCTGCTTCTCTTCCTTCTACTGTATCTGAACAAATCATCTCTCTGAATGCTGCAATTCTGTCAGCCTCGAAGAACATGTGCTCTGTACGGCAAAGACCGATACCTTCTGCACCAAGCTCACGAGCCTTCTTAGCATCTGTAGGTGTATCTGCATTTGTTCTAACTCTAAGTCTTCTATACTTGTCTGCCCAAGCCATGATTCTACCGAACTCGCCTGCGATAGTAGCATCAACTGTTGGGATTAATCCTTCATAGATATTACCTGTGGTACCATCGATAGAGATTTCATCTCCTTCGTGGAAGGTCTTGCCGCCAAGAGTGAACTTCTTGTTAGCCTCGTCCATCACGATGTCACCACAACCGGATACACGCAGGTACCCATACCACGGGCAACTACGGCTGCGTGAGATGTCATACCGCCACGAACTGTAAGGATACCCTGTGCTGACTTCATACCTGAAATATCCTCAGGAGAGGTCTCAAGACGAACGAGAACCACCTTCTCACCACGTCCTGCCCAAGCTACAGCGTCATCTGCTGTAAATACTGCCTTACCGCAAGCTGCACCAGGAGAAGCTCCAAGTCCCTTGCCAAGTGGTGTAGCAGCCTTAAGTGCCTTAGCATCAAACTGTGGGTGAAGGAGAGTATCAAGGTTACGAGGGTCGATCATTGCAACAGCCTCTTCCTCAGTTCTCATACCCTCATCTACGAGGTCACAAGCTATCTTAAGAGCAGCCTGAGCTGTTCTCTTACCATTTCTGGTCTGAAGCATATAAAGCTTACCGTGCTCAACTGTAAACTCCATATCCTGCATATCTCTATAGTGCTTCTCAAGTGTAGAGCAAACTTCGTTGAACTCCTTGAAAGCCTCTGGGAACTTATTAGCCATCTCATCAATGTGCATAGGTGTACGAACACCGGCAACTACGTCCTCTCCCTGTGCATTGGTAAGGAATTCACCGAAAAGTCCCTTTGCACCTGTAGCAGGGTCTCTTGTAAATGCAACACCTGTACCGCAGTCATCACCCATGTTACCAAATGCCATAGACTGTACGTTAACAGCTGTTCCCCAAGAATAAGGGATATCATTGTCACGACGGTAAACATTGGCACGAGGGTTGTCCCATGAACGGAATACTGCCTGAATTGCTCCGTAGAGCTGTTCCTTTGGATCAGTAGGGAAGTCCTTACCGATCTTTGACTTATACTCTTCCTTGAACTGTCCTGCAAGCTTTTCAAGATCCTCAGCTGTAAGGTCAACGTCCTGAGTAACTCCCTTTTCTTCCTTCATCTTGTCGATAAGCTCTTCAAAGTACTTCTTACCAACTTCCATAACTACGTCAGAGTACATCTGAATAAATCTTCTATAGCAGTCCCAAGCCCAACGAGGGTTTCCTGATTTCTCAGCAATAACATGTACAACTTCCTCATTAAGACCAAGGGTTAAGAATTGTGTCCATCATACCCGGCATTGAAGCTCTGGCACCTGAACGAACTGAAACAAGAAGTGGATTTTCATGATCTCCAAATTTCTTACCTGTGATTGCTTCGAGCTTTACGATATGCTCGTCTATCTGACCACGGATCTCATCATTAATTTTCTTACCGTCTTCGTAGTACTGAGTGCAGGCTTCTGTTGTTACAGTAAAGCCCTGAGGTACCGGAAGTCCGATATTTGTCATTTCTGCAAGGTTTGCACCCTTTACCACCAAGAAGCTCACGCATCTCAGCTTTTCCTTCAGTGAATAGATATACCCACTTTCTTGCCATTGTATTTTCCTCCTGTTGTTACTCTGTAGGACCAGATAATTAGAGTCCTCTCAGAAAAATTTACACTTACCTTTCAAAATGTCGACCTAACTCGACACTTCAAAGCATAATCTTAACACATTTTATCCCTTATGTCATTATTTTTTTCATCATAAAACCATGCTAGATTTATTTCGCTTTTTCGTATATCTTTGGTAGTTTTTACCATAAAACAGCAATCTTAATTTTAGCGGGAAAGAATAGTGAACACTCGGAAACTTTTTAAATAAAAATATCTGTGCAATCAGAAATAAAAAGCCTAAGTTATTTCTTTTTTTACACAGATACTAATCAGTTATAGCAATTTTTGTATAATATGCTATTTCATTTCGTTATTGAAAAGTCAGGATAATATTTTTCTATAACATCAGCCACCATCAACGATTTTTTTCTCTATGAAATGCCTGCAGTATATTTCCGTAAAATTATCAAATTCTACATTTTCAAATAAGTTAAAATAATCTATTACAGCAACAACTTCAACAGAGACTTCTTCTCCGTAAGCATTTGTATACTTATTGGCTGGTATTTTCTTTGCAAAAATATTCTAACAGTTCTTCCGGTGATGTTTCTTCAAAAAAATCATCTTCAAGCTCACACAAAACAACGCTCTCTTCAAAGATTTTTGCATCATTTTCAGATACATAGTTTTCTATTTTGCATTCTTTTAACAATACTACACTGTACTTTTTCCATAACTATTTTTATAAGATTTATTTTTAATCAAAAGCGACTTTCCAGTCATTTCTTCAGGCTGTGGAGCCCCATAAGCTCAAGGAGTGTAGGGATGATGTCGCAGAGCTTGCCATCCTCTGCAAGACCATACTCTTCTCCCGCATTCACAAGGATGAAAGGCACAGGGTTGGTTGTGTGGGCAGTCCAAGGCTCTCCTGTCTCGTAGTCAATCATCTGCTCGGCATTTCCGTGGTCAGCGCAGATGAACATAGCACTCGTCAACTTCTTTAACAGCCTCTACCGCTCTTCCTACGCAGGTATCAACTGCCTCTATAGCCTTCACCATGCCCTTCCATGACTCCTGTATGTCCAACCATATCAGGGTTTGCGAAGTTACAGATAATCGCGTCATACTTTCCACTCTTTATAGCATTTACAAGTCCGTCACATACCTCAAATATGCTCATTTCAGGCTGTAAGTCATAGGTTGCAACCTTAGGTGACTTTACAAGGATTCTGTCTTCTCCAGGGAATGGCTCTTCTACGCCGCCATTAAAGAAGAAGGTAACGTGTGCATACTTCTCTGTCTCTGCGGTACGAAGCTGTGTTTTTGCCAAGCTTTAGAGATACTCCCCAAAGGTGTTCTTAACGTCTATCTTGTTGAAAGCAACTGTCTTGTTAGGCATATTTGAATCATAGTCTGTAAAGCAGACAAACTTAGTCTTAATCCTTCCGCCTCTTCTCTCAAATCCGTCAAAATCATCATTACAGAAGGCCTTTGATATCTCTCTTGCCCTGTCAGGACGGAAGTTGAAGAAGATTATGCTGTCATCATTTTTTTGATAGTAGCAACAGGTGCGTCGTCTCTCTCAATTACAGTAGGTACAACGAACTCATCAGTTACATCACCGCCGTATGAGCTTTCTATGGCGACCACAGGGTCTGTGGCTGTATTACCTCTCACCGTATACCATAGCCTTATATGCAAGCTCCACTCTGTCCCAACGGTTATCCCTGTCCATAGCATAGTAGCGTCCCATTACGGTAGCCACCTTGCCTACGCCAAGCTCATTCATCTTAGCTACGGCATCAGCCACGAAGTCACGGCCACTCTTAGGGAGGTGTGTCCCTTCCGTCCAGGAAGCAGTGGAGATAAACCTTATCCAGGCCTTCCTTTTAGCAAGCTCCAAAAGTCCGTACATATGAGTAATATGGCTGTGTACTCCACCATCAGAGAGAGTCCCATCAAGTGAAGAGCGCTGTTTTTCTCCTTACAGTTTTTTTAACTGCTGATAGAAGTGCCTCATTCTTAAAGAAATCTCCGTCCTCTATCTCTTTTGTGATTCTGGTAAGCTCCTGATATATGATTCTTCCTGCACCCATATTCATATGTCCTACCTCAGAGTTACCCATCTGTCCGTCAGGAAGACCTACAGCCAGGCCGCTTGCATATCCTTTCTTCCAAGGATAAGTCTTCATAATCATATCGAGATTAGGCTTCTTTGCCTGTGCTATTGCATTATAGTCTTCTCTTTCATTAATTCCAAATCCATCCATTATTAAAAGTACTACCGGTCTTTTTAGCCATTATTTTTGCTCCTTTCAAGCATAAAACAAACATACCCCTTAGGGTTTTTAACTTGTGCGTTATTATACTATAAAATTACTTAAAACTCAAATGTAAAGATACAAGTGCCTAATATTTTTGCGAGGGCCTTGCTAAGTGCGGCAGTTGCAGGCCTGTATCAATAGGTATCAAAACTTATGATGACTACATCATCATATACATAGGTATACTATGAAATGAGATTTTTGGCAAGTATTTTGATTCCCTCTTCTATCCTATCCTCACTTATATTCCCATAGCCTATCAATATGTAAGCCTCACTGCTTTCAAGGCTTTCTCCTATCCTGTGCTTTGATAGTCCTACAAGCTTTATCCCACTTTTTTCTGCTCTGCTTACAACTTCTTCTTCGGTCATATCAAGCTTAAATTTAACCATAAGGTGCATACCCGCATTGCCGCCCATTATCTTTACCTTGTCGCCAAAGACTTTGAGCGAGGAAATCAGCTTATCATGCCTTGACTTATATATCTTTCTGGCTTTGTTGATATGCCTTTCATAATGCCCTCCAAGGATAAACTCCGTAAGCACAGCCTGGTCAATCCTTGGCACCGTACAGGCTAGGAAGGCAAGCTTTTTCCTATATACCTTAAGAAGTCCGTCAGGAAGCACCATGAAGCCTATCCTTATTGCAGGGGCGATAGTCCTTGAAAATGTACCCAGATAAACCACCTTATTCTCCGTATCTATCGCCTTCAGAGGGGGGATAGGCAGTCCCTTGTATCTAAACTCACTATCGTGGTCATCCTCTATTATATACCTGTCTTTATCTTCTGATGCCCATCCAAGGATTTCTTTTCTCCTCTTTATAGGCATTACCACTCCAGTAGGAAACTGGTGTGAGGGAGTTAGATACACTGCTTTTGCCTCTGAACGTTTAAGCTCTTCCACCTTAAGTCCGTTCTCATCAAGGCTTATAGGCAGAAGCTTCCTGTTTAATGATGAAAATATCCTATAAGCCTGCATATAGGTCGGGTTTTCCATTGCGATTATACTTTTTTCGTCTATCAAATGCTCTAAAAGCTGCAAGAGATATCCCGTTCCTGCACCTATTATCATATTTTCAGGCTTAACGCTTAGCCCCCTGTAGCCAAACAGATATTTTGCTATAGCCACTCTTAGCTCCAAGTCTCCCTGTCTCTCACCAAGGTTAAAGAGTTCCTCTCCCCTGTCACGCATACACTGTCTATAGAGTCTGTCCCACATCCTGTAAGGGAAGCTCTCCTTACACAGTGAAAAAGGTGAAAAATCATATTCATACTCTGGTTCAGGATTGACACTCTCATTTTTTATATCGGTAAATTCCTCTTTTTTTTCACTGTTTATCCTGTCTATTTTATTCACATAATAACCGCTTTGAGGGCGGACTTCCACATACCCTTCAGCGTAGAGCTGTTCATAGGCAAGGGTAACTGTGTTCCTGCTAATCTGAAGGTTTGCAGCAAGCCCCCTCTCTGATGGAAGCTTCTCTCCCTCAACCAGTTCCCCCTCAGTTATAAGCCCCCTAATCTTTAGGTAGAGCTGCTCATAAAGCGGCATTTTATCCTTAGATTTAAGTTCAACTGTAGCATATTTTCTCCTAATAATCCTTGTCTATATTACATCATCCTAACACACACATATTCACCTACTATCCACGAAACAGCAACCACGAGAGAGCAAATATTCTCTTATCACCCGACCTTCGCGGACAAGGCAAGAAGCTGAAACATTTTTTTATAACTAATCATAAGATAAATCAGTATTATAATCAAGATAATCTAATGACTAATCATATATTTTTGTAGGGCTTGCAGAATGTGCAGCTCAGAATTCAGCCCTCTTGCGCTAACACGCTATTCTGTAGTAAAATATAAGTTCAGGGATTTTTCATTCTCTGATAGTTAAAAATATGAGAAAATGGCGGTTTCTCATAAAAATAGGAGGACAATATGGTATTATCCTGCAATAACATATCAAAGGAATTTGTCACAGGACCTGTACTTAAAGAGGTCAGTTTTCATATAAATGAACATGAAAAGGCTGCAATAGTCGGCATTAACGGGGCGGGCAAGTCTACCCTCTTAAAAATAATCATGGGCGAAATGTCTGCCGATGGTGGAGATGTATTTCTTTCAAAAGGTGCCAGTGTAGGCTATCTTGCGCAGCATCAGGAGATAAATACCGAACTTACCATTTTCGATGTACTCCTTGAGGTAAAAAAAGATATCTTAGAGCTTTCAGATAAGATGAGGGCTCTTGAGATAAAGATGAAGCAGGCGGACGGAGAGACTCTTGACGCCGTATATGAGGACTATTCAAGGGTTACACACGAGTTTGAGCTTAAGAACGGTTATGCATATAAGAGTGAAATCACAGGTATACTAAAGGGGCTGGGCTTTGAAGAGGAGGATTTTACGCGAAAGGTAAATACTCTCGGGAGGTCAGAAGACAAGGGTATATCTGGCAAGGATCTTGCTGTCAAAGCCTGACCTCATCCTGCTTGACGAGCCTACCAACCACCTTGACATGAAGGCTATCGGCTGGCTTGAGACCTATCTTAAGAACTTTAACGGCGCTGTACTGATAGTTGCCCACGACAGATATTTCCTTGACGGAGTTGCTACCAAGATAATCGAGTTAAATAACTGTAGGGCCCTCTACCTTTATGGGTAATTATTCGGATTATGCTACTAAGAAAAAGGCTCTAAGAGAAGCTGAACTAAAGGCTTATCTTAATCAGCAAAAGGAAATATCCCATCAGGAGGCGGTTATAGAAAAGCTTCGCTCCTTTAACCGTGAGAAATCTATAAAAAGGGCTGAAAGCCGCGAGAAGATGCTTGATAAAATCGAAAGAATCGATAAGCCTCTTGAGCTGATGCCTCAATGAGCATAAGCCTAAAAGCCTCATAAGGAGAGCGGTAAAGATGTGCTAACCGTTGAGAATTTAAGTAAATCCTTTGAGGAAACCCTTTTTGAGAATCTGAATTTTGAAATAAAAAAAGGCGAAAGAGTTGCTATTATTGGCGGTAACGGCACTGGAAAGACAACTCTCCTCAAAATTATAAACGGAATCACTCCTTGCGATACAGGTAAGATAACCCTTGGCGCAAATGTTGAGATAGGGTATTATGACCAGGAGCATCAGGTGCTGCACTATGACAAATCCCTGTTTGATGAAATATCCGATGACTATCCTTATTTGACCAATACCGAAATAAGAAATGTACTTGCAAGCTTTCTCTTTACCAAGGATGATGTATTTAAGCTTGTAGGCTCACTCTCAGGCGGCGAAAAGGGGCGTGTATCCCTTGCTAAGCTTATGCTTTCAGAGGCTAACTTTCTCCTCCTTGACGAGCCTACCAACCACCTTGACATCACTTCCAAGGAGATTCTTGAGGATGCACTGAATAACTATGAGGGCACTGTCCTCTTTGTGAGCCACGACAGGTATTTTATCAATAAAACCGCAACCCGTATCCTGGATTTGACAGGAAAAAGGCTCATCAATTACATAGGAAACTATGACTATTACCTTGAGAAAAAGGAAACCCTTGAGGCTGCCCTTCTTGACGAAGTCCCTAAGGAGGACCAGCCTTTTGGCAGCTTCTGCAAAATAAGCAGAACTGGCAGACTAAAAAAGAGGAGCAGAAGGAGCTTAGGAAAATACAAAAATGAACTAAAGAGGATTGAAGATGAGGTCGCAAAGCTTGAGGAGGCTAACGCAAAGCTTGACGAAGAGCTTGTCAATCCTGAGATTGCCGCAAATGTAGGGAAACTTATGGAAGTACACAAGCATAAAAGAAGCAAATGATGAGCGTATAAATGCTCTTCTTGAGCGTTGGGAGGAATTATCTGAAAATGTCTGATATTATAGTGGATACTCTTAGGATAGACGGAGGGATTATACTTGTGATAAACCCTCCTTTAGCTTACGATGAGAAGGTAGTTCTAAGGTTTATAAACAAAATTTCAAGGGAAGATAAATCTTCTTTCTTATTTCCCGCCCTTTACGCTAAATCCCTCTGCAAAGAGGGCGAAATTGTATCAGATGAGGTCTATGACCTATATGATGGTTTGAAGAGAGAGGTAAGTTATGAGAATATCTTTGTCTTTGAAGCCCTGAATGCCCAAGTATCCACCTATGCAGGAGAAAATACGCAAAGCATTAATGCACTTGTTGAATATGTAAAAGAGGTAATTAAGGCTCAAAACGATATAAAAATCCACCAGTTTAACGGATGAATTTAAAGACTTGATGAAAAGCCCTTTTTATAATGACTTTCTTAACGAATTTGGCTTTACTGCCTCTGAAATCCTTATATTAAAGGGGTTATTTAAGTATGCTTTTCTAACAGGTATATCTGCCACGGAGCTAATACAGGAAATCAAGGAGAATATAGGGGAAGGCGCTAACAAAAAGCAGCTCAGAAAGGAGTTTATCAATGTGCTCAGGCAAAGACTGTCTTAATAAGCCATTTTCACATATATATGTGGAAGATAAAATAAAAAAATCATCCTGTAGCAGGGAAGATTCTTTCTAACTTTAAGAGCAGCACTATCATTTCCATAAGGCATTACAAGGATGTCTTTACCCTTCAGGACAGAATCTACTCTTAGCAAAGAATTCTCCCTCCCTTATCCTTGCAAAGAAAGAGGGCAGGCTAATCTATGAGGGCGCCCCTGTGTGTGAAGATTTTGGCAATGAGCATTTTTACTACACTTCTCTTATAATGAACTGTTACTATGACTGTGAATACTGCTATCTCCAAGGAATGTACCCTTCAGCCAACATCGTAATCTTTGTAAATATTGATGATGTTTTTAACGAACTGGAGAGCCTATTAAAGGAACATCCTGTATATATCTGCATTTCATACGATACCGACCTCCTTGCCCTGGAGGGTTTTACAGGCTTTGTAAAAGAGTTTATAAAGTTTACTGCCTGCCATAAGAATCTGACTGTAGAGTGCCGTACAAAGAGCGCCAATATAGGAATCATAAAGAAATATATGGATGAAGGTCTTGATGTGCCTGCTAACTTCATCTTTGCCTGGACCTTATCCCCTGATTTGATTGCGGAGAAATACGAGCATAAAACTCCTGATTTTACAAGCAGGCTTAAGGCTGTAAAAGAAGCTTCCACGCTTGGGCTAAGCCTTAGGCTCTGCTTTGACCCTATACTTAAAGTCCCTGATTACGAGGACTTATACGGCGATATGCTTGAGAGGGTATTTAGCGAGATTGCTCCTAACTGCCTAAGGGATATAAGCATAGGAGGCTTTAGGACTTCAAAGGACTTTCTCTCGAAAATGCGAAAGAGGCGTGAAAACTCTGCCATACTAAGCTATCCCTATGTGCTTGAAGACGGGGTCTATTCTTATGGTGTTGAGGAAAATAAAAAAAGCTGACCGGTTTTCTCATAGACCGATCAGCTCGATACATTGATAAATCAAAGATTTTTACTTGGGAATAGGCATCACCTTATAACCACCGTGTGGATGGTTCTATTCCCTTTTTTATCTATGGCGTAGAAGGTATATACGCCTTTTTTTAGTTTCAGTGATTTCTCATTCTTTTTATTCAGGGCAATCTTAGTTCCTTTCTTATTCTTGGTAAAGTATGAATCTCCTTTTTTGCCCCTAGCGTATCTTACCAGAGATACATCCTTATCCTTATCACTTATCTTGACAAGAACCTTGCCGTCTTTTTGTAAGGGAGAGGAAGATAACGGGAGCCTTTCCCTTTGAAGTCTTCCTTAAAGCCTTCTTAAGCTCCCTCTGCTTTCCTTGCTTCATCTTTCTTCTTAGCTTCCTCAGACTTCCTTAGTTCTTCAGTCTTCTTAGCTTCTTCAAGCTTTCTTGCCTCCTCAGCCTTTTTAGCCTCTTCAATCTCTCTTGCTTCTTCCGCCTTCTTCTCTTCTACCCTTTTATTCTCAGTCACAAAAGACTGGTAATTGCTCAGTGCATAGGCGTAGGCCCCGTCTGCATTTAACATGCCTCCTGTAGATACCTTGCCCTCAAGCTCAGGAAGCACCTTAACTCCACTTAGTATTGACTGCCTTACCTGACTTAGGGTAATACCCGGAAAGTCAGAGTAAAGAAGCGCCGCAGTTCCCACTACATAGGGAGCAGCCATTGACGTACCTGTCATATATGCATAAGGTGAGGACATCTTCCCGGATGCATAGCCAGCATTAAAGCTTGCTGTATCTATTGTACTAAGTATCCTTGCTCCCGGTGCCGCAAGGTCTACATGGTTGTTACTGTAATTTGAGCTAATGTGAAGATTACCATCTGCCTGAAGGTTGGCAACTGTTATGATATTCTTATACCTGTAGGATGCAGGATATATAGGTCTCGTGTCTATGTTATAGCCTATACCTGTATTCTCATCTCCGTTACCTGCTGCTACCACAAAGAGCATATCAGAGTCTTTTATGGCTTCCTCAAGGTATCTATCAGGCTTATCCGTACCAAAGCTGAAGTTACATATCGTAGCTCCCATGCTCTCTGCATACTTTATGGCATCAATTATACCCGAGGTGGAGCCTGACTCGTCATCGCCACCAAGCGCCTTTAGTACCATGATTTTCACCGTACTGCCACCAGCTATTCCTGCTACTCCTTTAGTGTTGTTATTGGCAACTATGGTTCCTGCTATATGGGTTCCGTGTGCATCATCCTTGCCATTGTAGATGATATTGTTATCATCATAAAAATTCCAGCCGTTTACATCGTCCACATAGCCGTTATTATCGTCATCTATGCCATTGCCCGGTATCTCTCCTTTATTTACCCAGAGCACATTTTGCAGGTCTTCGTGGCGGTAATCTACTCCCGTATCAATGATAGCAACTATGGTTTCACGCCTTCCACCGCTGTACTTTGCACGAGCCTCAGGAAGGCTTATGTCTATACCGCTTACAGCCTTAACGCTTGTAACAGGTCGCTGTGACAAGCTTGCCTCCAACCCTGCTCGTTGTATTTAAAATCTCCTCATTCTCCATCCCCCACTGGTAAATGAAGTATTTGTCACTAAAACTAACCTTGTCGTCAAATGCCTTGTATACTACTTCTGTAGTACCTGCATAGGCAAGCCCCTTATCTAATCCTGCAAAGCTCATTGTATAGAGCCCTATACCTAATACTGCGGTTATTACTGCTTTTTTTAAGTCTCATTTATATCTCCTTCTTCAAATGTCCTTACACGTTTCCTTCATTGTACTATATCATAAATCAAAAATAAGTCATATATTTGTTTTTATCGGACGTTTTTTTAAGTCAGAATAAAAGTCAAAGTTAAAAAAAGTTGATATCCTAACATGTACAATGGTAAGTGCAATCAATATTGAGAAACGAGATAGACAATGAATTCACAAAATAAAAGACAAACTGATAATTTCCTCATTCAGGGAAGCATACTAGCCGCAACCTCTATACTTGTCCGTATAATAGGTCTGGTATACAGGGTTCCGATGGCAAGGATACTTGGAAATGAAGGAATAGGTTATTACGGCTATGCCTTTGAAATATATAACTTTTGCTTCATCATTTCCTCATACGGCATGCCTATGGCTGTGTCAAAGCTGGTATCCGAAAGAACGGCTAAGAAAGAATACACCAACTCGCTTAAACTTCTTCTTGGTGCTTTGATAGTTGCCCTAACCTCAGGCGGTATTTTGTCAGCCGGAGTTTACTTTGGGGCAGGCTTTATATCTACCCATATGTTTGCCAATCCGGCTATCCAGATACCTCTGAGGGCACTGGCTCCAACTGTAGTAGTTTCCGCAGTTCTTGGTGTAGTGAGAGGGTTCTTCCAAGGCAAGGGAACTATGGTTCCTACTGCCATATCGCAGCTTTTTGAGCAGGTGGTAAACGGCATCATAAGTGTATGGGCAGCATTTGCATTTGCAAAAGCCCACTCTGCCTCTATGAACATAGCAGCGTATGGAGCAGCAGGCGGTGTGACCGGTACCTTTGCAGGTGCATTTGCAGGCCTTATGTTCATCTCTTTCCTGCTCTTTGTCAATATGCCTATACTTAAGAGGCAGAGAAAAAGAGACCAGGGTGAGCCGGAGGCCATGCCTTATCTAATAAAGGTAATACTTGCAACCTCAGTGCCTGTGATGCTTAGCCAGATACTTGTAAGAAGCAACGGCCTTATTTCAATGACCTTGTTTAATAACATCCTCAATCACAAGGGGGTTGCAAAAGAGACCTATACTGCGCTTTATGGCATATATGAGGGTAAATTCCTTCTTCTTTGCAATATAGTAATGGGCATCACCAGTGCCATTACAACTGCTTCCATCCCTTCTTTGGTTAGGGGTAATGTGCTTAGCACCAAAAAGGAAGTAGGCAAAAAAGTAAGAATGGCGCTTAAGTTCAATCTGATTATCGCAATCCCTGCAACCATCGGTCTTGCCATACTTGGAGGTCCTATTATAAGGTTACTTTTTGGAGATACAGATCCTGTCATAGGGAAGGTCATGACAGTCGGAGCCGCAACAATTGCTCTTTATACTGTATCCATCCTATTCTGTACTATAATTCAGAGTATATACAGTATGATGATACCTGTAGTTATCAACCTGATTGCAATGCTTGTTGTCATCGTATTTACATACATCCTGCTTATGTACACGAGTCTAAATATATTTGCGCTTGTTCTTGGCGGTATGCTTATGCCTGCGATAGTTATAGTTCTTTGTACGCTTGTTATAAGATTGCAGCTTAGAATAAGGATTGAGTTATTTAGAACCTTTGTCATCCCTACTGTTGCCTCAGGAATAATGGGAATAGTGGTATACTTTATCTATAACCTGGTGCTTAAGTTTACAGGAAGGTACTACCTGGGACTCCTCTTAGCCCTGCCTCTTGGCATGTTTACTTTCTTTGTATTTGAAATACTATTAAAGGGAGTAAGCAAGAAAGAACTGCATAATTTCCCTAAGGGGCATTCAATCATAAGACTGGCCGAGAAACTGCACCTTATGAGATAAAATAGCTTTGGCGGTTCTCATATTCAGCATATTCATACCGCCACAGCAAGATTTCTCGGAGAATTATATAGTATAAGATGTTTTGAGAAATTATATTGAATAAGATACCACCCGGAGCGTCTGCGTAAGAAGTCTGTTTTCAGGCTCCTTTAGCAGTAAATGTACCGGGTGGTTTTTAGGTATTAGGGGTTATTTCTTTAACCCCTGTAAAAATGTGATTACGTCATTTAGAGTTCCTGCCCTCATTACAATGATTTTACTCAGCTCTTCATCAGGCTCTGAAAGGTCCGGAACCATGATTACATCCACTCCCGCACCGTGTGCAGAGCGGACTCCATTTGGTGAATCCTCGAGTGCGAGACAGTCCTCAGGCTTCTCTTCTATCTGAGAGTAGGCATAGAGGTAGATATCAGGATCAGGCTTTTCCTTTTCTACCATGTCAGCACAGATAATCTTGTCAAAGCGTTCTAAAAGCCCTACTTCTTTTAGGTATTTCCTTGCTCTGTCCTCAGGAGTTGCTGTTACCAAAGCCCTCTTTATGCCATTTTCTTTAAGATATGCCAGTATTTCATCTACATAAGGCTTCTTCTTAATTCCATGCTTTTTAAGCTCCTCTTCCATGATTTCCTTACGCCTGTCCCTTACCTTGTCATAGTCAAAGGTTGGACCAAAAAAGTCCTGCATGATAGGCTCTGCGTATTCTTTTGTTGCGCTTCTAAGATAAAGCTGTTCCTTCTCTGTCATGTTAAAGCCCAGTTCTCTCGTCTGCCTGTATCCAAGCCTTCTGGTAATGCTTTTCGGTGTCTATAATAAGCCCGTCCATATCAAATAAAACTGCTTTATACATATTGTCTCCTTCTAATAAGATTTACGATAGAATCCCACTTTGCAGTATTCACCTCTTATAGCATACCGCAAAAGCACACCGTCACAGTTCTGCTCCATTAGTAAATCCCTTACTTTTTGTAAAGCTAGTACTTATTAAAAACCTTTATATATTTAGCTCTAAAATTATAAAAAGAGCCGGCACAAAACTGTGACAGCTCGGTAATTTTATACTCTCTTAAGATATTCGCCTGTTCTTGTATCAATCTGGATCTTGTCACCCTGATTTACAAAAAGAGGTACATAGACTGTAGCTCCGGTCTCAACCACTGCAGGCTTTGTAGCACCTGTAGCTGTATCACCCTTAAAGCCCGGTTCAGTATCAGTAATCTCAAGCTCTACAAACATAGGTGGCTCAATTGAGAATACCACACCGTTGTGTGAGAGCATTGATACTGTCTCATTCTCCTTAACAAACTTAAGTGCGTCACCAACCTGCTCAGAGGTAAGTGCGAACTGCTCATAGGTTTCATTGTCCATGAAGTTGTACATATCTCCGTCAGCGTACATATACTGCATGTTCTTTCTGTCTATTCTTGCCTGAGGGAATTTCTCAGTAGGGCGGAATGTAGTCTCTTTAACACCACCATTCTTTATGTCTCTAAGTTTGGTACGAACAAAAGCTGCACCTTTTCCCGGTTTAACATGCTGAAACTCAATAATCTGGAAAACACTGTTGTCAATCTCGACTGTAAGGCCATTCCTGAAAATCGCCTGCTGAAATCATTAAAAATTCCTCCTTAAAAAGCTTATCATAAAATTAAAGTTCCTAAATCTTAGGACACCGTCTCTTTATTCTACTACAATTTTTCGTTTATTTCAAGATGCTATTTTTGCTTAGTATTGAGAAATCATTTAGAAATTCTTACGAATTCTTAAAAAAATATTGCCTCTTTAATATTTATACCATTTGCTGTATAATATTAAACGAGACAAAAGGTATACTTTATTTAATGTCGTTAACTATTTTTCATAAGGGGAGAAGAACAATGAAAATCATCAGCATGAAATGTCCTCAGTGTCAGGGAAATCTCGATATCAAGGAAGATCAGATGGGGAAATTCACTACCTGTCCTTATTGTGGCACCAAGTTCTTACTTGAAGAGGAGAAACCTAATATCAACCAGACTTTCAATATCAAAGAGCTTCATATAGGTGACACCGGAAGGAGTTCTGATTATAACAGGAAAACAGCTCCAAGTGCCGCTGCGCCTCTAGCAGTCATTTTCTGTATAATTGGCGCAGTTTTCATCATCTTTGTTCCACAGATTCTAAGAAGTACATCAAGCTATGATGTATATAGTGATAATGGCTCGACAGCAGAGTCGGAAGAAACAGCTGCTTCGCCTTTTGTCACATATAGAACAAAGCCTGAAAGCAAGGCAGTGATAGACTTTGTCGAAGCCGCATTTAAAAAGCCTCTTTCCGATATTAAAAAGGCTGATTATGAATCCATTAAATATCTAAAGGTAGATAGAGAGGCTGTTCCGATTACTTCTGAGAAAAATGACAGCACTCCTTGGATATTTACATATGCAAAGAACACCGCTAACTACGGTGCTCCGGATAAGCCTGTTAAGCTAAAAATTGCAGGCACTAAAAACATAACAGAAGAAGATTTTCAGGTATTTACAGAGCTTGAGTCTTTGGATTTTAGCAATGAGGGCGATATAGTGCCTGCAGGTGAGAGCTATAATACTACGGACTTTAAAAACCTTAAAAAGCTTCACTATTATACAGGTACTTCTTCCGAATACTTAACACATATGCCTGCCTTAAACGTAAGCAACATCTATGGTCTCGGCACGACGAGCTTGTACGACATAGAAAAGAGTATATCCGCATTAAAGACTTATAAGAACCTTAAAATGCTTAACTTTACGAGTCTTAAAAAGGGAGATGCTATAAAGGATTTGTCCTTCCTTTCTTCATTTCCTAATGTTGAGATACTTTCTCTTGACTTTGCAGAAAAAGACACCTGGGATTTGGCGGGTATTACCTCACTTACAAAGCTTAAGTCCCTTTCAATTAACGGTTATGATACAACCTTTGAACATTTCAATGTATTTAGCGGTATACCACAGATTGAAAGTTTAACTTTTAAGAATGTAAAAGACTTAAAGACACTTGATTTTTGTTAAAAATATGCCATACTTAAAGAGTCTTAGTATAGACAGTTGCCCTGTTATTAAGCTTAATGGCTTAAAGAACTGTATTTCACTTACTTCGCTTACGCTTGATAGCTGTGGAGATTTGACTGACGTAAGCGCTCTTGCTACATTAAAGAGTCTTAAGAAGCTAAGTATATCCGGTATATGGAATTATAATATAACTTTTCCTAATCTTAGCAAGCTCACCGCTCTAAGCGATGTGGATATTAGAGCTAGGGATCTAAGTATAATATCGGGTATGTCATCAATAAAGAGGCTTGAGATAGAAGACATAGGCAACGAATCTTACTCTTTTAAACCTGTTGCAGGTATGAATAACCTTGAAGAGCTTACTCTCTATGACTACGACTGGTTGATTAAGCCTGATATGGCACAGTATCTTTCAAAGCTTCCTAAGCTTAGAACGATTAATTTTGGATACGGAAGCATTGCCCACTATGGAGATTATACAGATGTGTTCGCACTGCCTCAGGTAACAAAAATAGTTAGTTTCTCTCCGAAATCGGACGGTTCAGGTATTAACTACATTATACTCTCTGTAAAGAGCCTAAGGGATAATAAAGTCCTTAAGGAGCTTGATCTATCAGGAACTGAGATTTATAACAATGATGTAGACAAGGGAGGCACTGATAAGTTTGGTGTATATGCCAATAAGTTTCTCTCTCATTTCCCTAATCTTAGGAAGCTTAACCTGGCAAATACCTATATAGAAAATCTTGACTTTGTAGATAAGATGCCTTTACTTGAGGAGCTTAACATTTCCGGAAATTATGTGACTGACGTGTCTAAGCTATTAAAGCTTAAGAAACTTAAGAAACTGACCTGCGATACGGATATGATTAAGAATCTTGATTTGTCGCCTAAGAGTGTGAAGGTGAACCAGTAAGGTTGTTGGGCTAATGTGATTGTTTCCTCTTTTCGTCACGCCTTCGCTGATAAATGTCCAGACTCGCTCCGGTTTTTCTGAAAGAGCCTGCTCCACATTGGCTATCTTGACGAAAAACCTAATGCGCTCGCTTTTTGGCAGTGACTCGCACTTTGCAAGGTGCGAAGCGGCGAAGCAAGGTGCGTTAGTCCTGCTATATAATAGCTGTCCGCAATTGACGAGTGCTTGCACGAAGTCAGAGCGGAAACAGCGAACTATGCGGCATTATCAGCTCCGGCTGTTTAATTGATGAGTGTTTATTAACTTACACATTAGCCACAAGGTGGTAGATGATGGTTGCTGTCTTTAAGTTGTACTTCTAGTTTTCATTTGCTTAGATTTATGGTGTCAGCTCTGAATGATAAATTCTAAGCGAGCGCATTAGGCGGAGCGAAGCGGATGCCGGAGCGAGTCTGAAATGTTATCATTCGGAGCGTCAAGTAGTTGATTAAAGCCCCCACCCACAAGCGAGCTTGGGGTGGGGGCTTCTCTATTCTTGTATCATTACATCATTCCCATGCTTGGGGCGCCCATTCCTGCTGGGGCTGCTGGGGCAGCTTCTTTGATATCTGCCACAAGGCTTTCTGTGGTAAGAAGTGTGGAAGCTACGCTTGTAGCGTTCTGGAGTGCACTTCTTGTTACCTTTACAGGGTCAAGGATACCAGCCTTTACAAGGTCTACATAGTCTTCTTTAAGTGCATCAAAACCAAATCCTGCCTTGCCTTCTTTTACCTTGCTGATGATAACTGCTCCTTCAAGTCCTGCATTGGCAGCTATCTTAAATAGTGGAGCCTCAAGTGCCTTAAGAACTACCTTAGCACCTGTCTTCTCATCTCCTTCAAGTGAAGCAGCAAGCTTCTCTACATCCTTTGAAGCGTGGATATAAGCTGAACCACCACCTGCGATTATTCCTTCTTCTATAGCCGCCTTGGTAGCTGCAAGAGCATCTTCCATACGGAGCTTATTCTCTTTCATTTCAGCTTCTGTAGCAGCACCTACACGGATAACTGCAACACCGCCTGCAAGCTTAGCAAGTCTTTCCTGAAGCTTCTCTCTGTCAAAATCAGAGGTTGTTTCTTCTATCTGGCTTCTTATCTGAGCAACTCTTGACTTAATAGCTTCTGAATCGCCCTCGCCATCAACTATAATTGTATTTTCCTTCTGAACCTTTACGCTCTTAGCACGTCCAAGCTGTTCAAGTGTAGCATCCTTAAGCTCAAGTCCTACCTCGCTTGAAATTACCTGTCCGCCTGTAAGTACAGCGATATCCTGAAGCATTTCTTTTCTTCTGTCGCCATATCCAGGAGCCTTAACTGCAACTACATTGAAGGTTCCACGAAGCTTGTTGATTACAAGTGTTGTAAGAGCCTCACCTTCAACATCCTCAGCGATTATAAGGAGTCTTGCTCCCTGCTGTACAATCTGCTCAAGAAGTGGAAGTATATCCTGAATGTTGCTTAGCTTCTTATCTGTGATAAGGATGTATGGATTGTCAAGAACTGCTTCCATCTTATCCATATCTGTGCACATATATGCTGATACATAACCTCTGTCAAACTGCATACCTTCTACAAGGTCAAGCTCAGTCTTCATAGTCTTGCTCTCTTCAACAGTGATAACACCGTCCTTGCTTACCTTTTCCATAGCATCTGCGACAAGTGTTCCTACTTCGTCATCACCTGCTGATATAGCAGCTATTCTCTGTACGTGATCCTTTCCCTTTACTGGAGAGCTCATCTTGGAAATAGCCTTTACTGCACACTCAGTAGCCTTCTTCATACCTTTTCTAAGGATGATAGGGTTAGCTCCCGCAGCGAGGTTCTTCATACCTTCATTTATCATAGCCTGAGCAAGAACTGTAGCTGTAGTAGTACCATCACCTGCTACATCGTTGGTCTTGGTTGCAGCTTCCTTTACAAGCTGTGCTCCCATGTTCTCAAACTCATCAGGAAGCTCTATCTCTTTTGCAATTGTAACACCGTCATTGGTAATAAGTGGAGCACCATAGCTCTTGTCAAGAACTACATTTCTTCCCTTAGGTCCCAAAGTTACGCTAACTGTATCTGCCAGCTGATTAACACCAGCTTCAAGGGCTTTTCTAGCCTCTGTACCAAATTTAATCTCTTTTGCCATTTTCTTTCTCCTTACATATATATAAAAATATTCGTAATCAGATTGTTTTTTTACTTATTCAACAACTGCAAGAATGTCTGATTGCTTTAACTATGATATACTCTTCATTCTCAAGCTTTACATTGGTTCCTGCATATTTAGAATAAATAACTTTCTGTCCTTTTTAACCTGCATACTTACTTCTTTTACCGTCTATTACTCCGCCAGGGACCTACAGCAACAACTTCAGCCTGCTGTGGCTTTCTCCTGAGCCTGATCAGGTAATATAATACCTGACTTTGTGGTCTCTTCTGCCGCTATCTGCTTTAATACAACTCTGTCGCCTAATGGTACTAATTTCATCTTAGTTCCTCCTTTATATTAAATCATTATGAATTCATATTATTAGCACTCTTTCTATGTGAGTGCTAAACCATAATCATATAATAACCTCTTTTAGATATTTTTTTGCAAGTAGTTTTTTAAATTATCACAAAATTGTCACAATTAAAAACATCTACAGCACAGAAACCGCCTCTTCCACCGTCTTTCCTTACTGTATGTCTCTCAGAAGGCTTTAGCCTCTGTAGCAGGATAGCCTACGGGGAAGATGGCTATCAGCTCATATCCCTTCATCTCAGGAAATTCCTCCTTGAGTAAAGGCGCATCAAAATGTCCCACCCAGGTAGTACCCAGTCCAAGCTCAGTTATCTCAAGCATCATATGTGTAGCTACTATGGAGGCATCTACCTCGGCAAAGTTGTGGTTATCAAACTTTCCTTACCCAGGCCTCATCCTCTTTGGCACCAACTACGAAGAAAACCCCCGCTCCAAACTGATATCTGTTTGCCTTCGCAAGCTTTTCCTTAGCCTCAGTGCTTTCTATAAGCCATATCTTGTAAGGGCTGTGCATTGGTTGCAGTTGGAGCAAGTATGCCGGCTTCGATGATTTTATCAAGCTTCTCCTTTTTCAACCTTCTTATCACTTAACTGTCTACAGGAATATCTCTCCTTGCCAGTTTTAGAAAAATCCATAGTTACCTCCTAATATAATCAGTATAATTCTTATTTTAAAACAAGCCCCAAAAGTATCAAATCAATTGGGGCATGACTGTACTAGAATATTATTTTTTTTAACAAACTTATACTTAAGAGAATACTTATTGCCTATAGGGCTGTTGCCAGAAATTCCATATATCCTAACCCATACATTCTGGCCTCTTTTAGCCTTAAATGTATAGCTTTTATCACTCATGGTAACCTTGGATACAGCTTTCTTTGACTTATTATTTACAAAAAAACCTCTACCTTGTAAACTATGTTTTAACATTGTCGCCTGTATCTATGCTTAGCTTGTATTTGCCGGTCTTTGCTGCCTTAAAGGTGAAGAAGTCTTCATCAGAGCTGTTTAAAATATTGGCATACTTAGTTCCGCTAAGTTTATTTGCCTTTTTGAAGCTTCCGTTATTCTCGACTTCCCATTTACCACTCTTAACGGTATTTACCTTCAGCTTGTATTCAATCTCTACCGGTGCAAAGGTACTTACGGCAAGCTTAGGATGGATTCTTATGTATATTTTCTGTCCCTTTGCTAGAGGCAGCTCAGGAAGTGTTACGTCCTTATTTATGCCAGCTTCTTTATAAATAAGGCTTTTATTTTTATCATAGATTTCCAAATTCCATCCACCTAATATCTTACTTGGGACAAAATCAAGTATTTCAAATGAAACCTTGGTATAGCCGGTCTCGGGTATCTGATATACAAAATAATCCTCATCATCTTTATTTAAGAGGCTTCCTTTGACAGCGCCTCCTGTAGGTATCTCGTTGGCATCAATATACTTATTGTTATTCTCGGTTTCATAGTCACTGTCTGCATAGGTGTGGAAGTTTAAGTTATATTCCACTCCTTTGGGCATAAACATAGAAGATTTGATACCGCTTTCAACAGAAATGTACACGGTTTTCCCCTTGGCAAAGGCAAAGTTCGCGCTGGTAAACTGCGCTTTTATCCCAGACACCTGGTATAGCTCTTCCTTATTTTCATCATATACCTTGAGGGTCCAGCCGTTATTTACCTCATCCTTCTTTGAGGCATCAAAGTTTAAGGTTATGTTCTGATATCCCTTTTCGTCAATAACCGCCTTATACATATTGACCTGATCCTTGTCCTCTATGCTTCTTACCACATTGAGATTAGGTGTAATATCTTCTGAGGTGGTTTCTGCCTTTACTAAGCCGAATACTCCGAGAGAAGCCGCTAAAAATGCACCTCCAAAGGCAAGTCCCATTAGCTTTCTTTTCATAAATACCTCCATTCAAGCACGAACAATTAAACAACATATAACTATTTAATTATACCTTTTTCGTGAAAATATTCAACACTAACAGGGCAAAAATATCCCTCCTGGTCACCCCTAGGGAGAGGATAAAGTTACTGTATATATTATTTAGTTTCTAATTAAAGCTTAGGACCTGCTGCAACAAGTGCCTTACCAGCCTCGTTGTTCTCATACTTAGCAAAGTTCTTGATGAATCTTCCAGCAAGGTCTTTTGCCTTCTCATCCCACTCAGAAGCATTTGCATAAGTATCTCTAGGGTCAAGAATATGTGTATCAACACCTGGAAGCTCTGTAGGAACTTCAAAATCAAAGTAAGGAATCTTCTTTGTAGCAGCCTTGTTTACATCACCATTAAGGATGGCATCGATGATACCACGAGTATCCTTGATGGATATTCTCTTGCCTGTTCCGTTCCAGCCTGTATTTACGAGATAAGCCTTAGCTCCGCTCTTCTTCATCTTCTTTACAAGCTCTTCAGCATACTTTGTTGGGTGAAGCTCAAGGAAAGCCTGTCCGAAGCAAGCTGAGAAGGTAGGTGTAGGCTCTGTGATACCACGCTCTGTACCTGCAAGCTTAGCAGTAAATCCTGAAAGGAAGTAATACTGTGTCTGCTCTGGTGTAAGGATAGATACAGGAGGAAGTACTCCAAAAGCATCTGCTGAAAGGAAGATAACGTTCTCTGCAGCAGGAGCAGCTGATACAGGGCGTACAATCTTCTCAATGTGGTCGATAGGATAAGATACACGGGTATTCTCTGTTGTGCTGCCATCCTTAAAATCAATCTTGCCACTTGCATCTACAGTTACGTTCTCAAGAAGAGCATCTCTTCTTATAGCATTGTAGATATCAGGCTCAGATTCCTTGTCAAGGTTAATAACCTTAGCGTAGCAGCCACCCTCGAAGTTGAAATACTCCGTTGTCATCCCAGCCGTGCTCATCATCACCGATAAGGAGACGCTTAGGATCTGTAGAAAGTGTGGTCTTACCTGTTCCTGAAAGACCGAAGAAGATAGCTGTATGCTTGCCGTCCATATCTGTATTAGCAGAGCAGTGCATTGAAGCCATACCCTTAAGTGGAAGGTAGTAATTCATCATTGAGAACATACCCTTCTTCATCTCTCCGCCGTACCAGGTATTGAGAATAACCTGCTCACGGCTTGTAATGTTGAATACTACTGCTGTCTCTGAGTTAAGACCTAACTCCTTATAGTTCTCAACCTTAGCCTTAGAAGCATTGTAAACGATGAAATCAGGCTTGAAGTTCTCAAGCTCTTCTGCGGTTGGCTTAATGAACATGTTGGTTACAAAGTGAGCCTGCCAAGCAACCTCAACGATGAAACGAACTGCCATTCTTGTATCTTTGTTAGCACCACAGAATGCATCAACTACGAAAAGACGCTTGTTAGAAAGCTCTTCCTGAGCAAGCTTCTTAACTACATCCCAAGCTTCCTTTGAAGCAGGGTGGTTGTCATTCTTATACTCAGGTGTTGTCCACCATACAGTATCCTTAGAATTCTCATCCATAACGATGAACTTATCCTGAGGAGAACGACCTGTATAAATACCTGTCATTACGTTAACAGCGCCAAGCTCTGTTACCTGTCCCTTTTCATAACCAGTGAGTGTCTCCTTGGTCTCTTCTTTGAAGAGCTCCTCATAAGAAGGGTTGTGAACGATCTCTGTTGTTCCTGTAATGCCGTACTGTGTTAAATCAATCTTTGCCATTCTGTTGTACCTCTTTCTTTGTGTTGTTTTGTTCTTTTATGCTACAAACCATTCCTTGCTTTAAGCTTATTTACAGTTAATTTAAAATAAATAAGAGGTAAAGCGTGAATAATTTGAAATCAAACGAGAAATTTTTAAAACTTTTCCCTAGTGTGATTATACACTAAAGACTCTAAAAATCATCAAACTAAACAGCAATATTTTTGACAAAATTTTTGCAACAATTGATGTTTTTATTGGATATTTTTTTCAGTTGTTTTATTTATCCCTTAACTGCTTCACGATATTTCTCATATACTTTATCGGCTTTTTTTCTGCGTAAGTAATTAGTTTCTCTGCCTTTTGCCCTGATTTCTGCCGCTGTCTTTTTCATCCTTCATAAGCTTCACATTGACCACTACATTCAGATAAGCTGATTTTGATGGCTGCTTCAGCAAACTTAGCACTCAACTCCCCACATCGCTTACCACGAGTATGCTTGTTTTATCCGAAAAACGATAAGAATGTCAATTACCTCTTTAATAGCATCCATCATCTTAAGAGGAGGAGTTGCAGCACTTACAAGGGCTTTCTCTATCAGTTCTTCATCCCTTGGCTTTACTTTATAGGCTTTGTTTATCTCTCCAAAGCCTGCGGCGTCCTCTTCTATAAGTTCAAGAAGGCTAAGTCTAAGCTTCTCTGCCTTTTCTAGGTTAGCATTTAGTTCAGCTGAATATTTTGCATACTTTTCCTTACCTATGGTAAGGTTTGCAGCCATTGCACCAAGAGACACAGCTAGGGCACCAACAAGGGCTGATGCTCCACCGCCTCCCGGTACAGCCTCCTTGCTAAAAAGCTTCTCTGAAAATTCATTAAGACTTAAATCACGCATTTTTAGCCACAATCTCTCCTTTTTTCTTGTATATACTGTTTGCCGGAACTACTCCTCTCACCATAGAAAGGGGATAGACATTGGAATGTCTTCCTATCACTGTTCCGGGGTTTAGTACGCTGTTGCAGCCTATTTCTGCGTAGTCGCCGAGGAAGGCTCCTACCTTTTTAAGTCCTGTCTCAATGCTGTCAGTCTCAGACTTAATGACTACATTTGTCTTATCAGCCTTCACATTGCTTGTAATGGAGCCTGCTCCCATGTGAGAATGATAGCCCTAGAATGGAGTCTCCCACATAGTTGTAATGTGGCACCTGGACATCATCAAATATTATCACATTTTTAAGCTCAACAGAGTTACCTACCACGCAGCCATTGCCAACCAGAGCGCTTCCTCTTATGAAGGCACAGTGCCTCACCTCAGTATATTCACCTATTATACAAGGCCCGCCCAAAAAGGCTGTAGGGGCAACCCTGGCGGACTTAGCCACCCAGATATAATCTCCTCTTTTTTTCGTAGAACATTGGTATCAAGGCTTTCTCCTAAGCGCATTATAAGCTCGCTTATTCCTTTTAGTGCTTCAAAAGGATAGGTAAAAGCTTCTTAGATAATCAGACGCAATTGTCCTCTTAAGGTCGAAAAAGTTCGGTGATTTTTATATTCTCCATATAAACTCCCTTCTATTTCTTTTTTTGTAGGGATAAAGCTCTTCTTTCCTGTAAGTTTATATAATTCATTCGCTGTATCATAGCTTACCGACCTATATCCCGAAATGCTGTCCGTTAGATAAATAAGCTTCTTCTTCCTATCATATCCGGATATAACCATTGTATGGCTTGGAAATACGTACGGAACCCCTCTTACTTTGGCAGTATGAGGTTCTTTATTGTCTATGGTAAGCCAGACTATAACAGGATTATCATTTAATACTTCCTCTTCCAGAAGTTTCTTAAGTGTTTTCCCGGTAGTGTCTACTGCAACATATTTTTTGGAATTTTTCTTCTTTAAGTACTTATTCACAGCCTTAACCAAAACCGGTGGATTGGCAAGATAGCCCTGCTGCTTTTTATTTGAAGGATCACCCAGATAGTATTTATCAAATAAATTTTTAATCTTAGTGACTCTCTTATCCCACAGATTTATCATATCCAGATATTTTGATATGAATTCAGATTCTTTTATCTTAAATCCAAAAGTGCTTTTAAGACGGCTACAGAAGCATAGCTTTCACAGCCCTCAGGATAATCAGGACTCTGATAACTAAGAGGTATATCCAGTTTATTTTTATGATTCTTAAAAAAATCTACTTTTTAATATACCCTCTGTTATATCATCATTTGATTTTTACGCTATATTTATAGTTTCCGTTCTTTGATACCACAATTTCAAATTTTCTCTTACCTTTATCTGTCTTATCAGGCTCTATCTTCTTGCCGTTAAATATCAGTAAACTGTCAACATCATCAGATTGCATCCTAAGTACTACCTTAGTTCCTCAAAAACTTTTTCTTAGGAATACCTCTGAATACAACTCCGGACTTTGATTCATTATCAGATTCTAATGAGCTTATTTCAAAAATATCCATCATATTTCAAATTGTTACGAGAACTAATATAATAATTATATTTTTATTCTTAAGTCCCTGCAAGTTCAAATTCAACCTTCAGCTCATTTTGTTTCTCCAAGGGAAGTGTAAAATCAAGGTCTTCGATATATAAGACATCTGCGAGTGCAAGCTCTTCCACCCCTGTTTACCACTTCATCTCCAAGGTTAAAGTCCAAAATAAACTTAGCTGTATTTTTAGACTTGCTGTTTTTTTCCTGATAAAGCTTTTATGCTAATATAAAGCGGTCTCACTTGGTCTTATATCCCTTATGTCCTTGTCGTCTATCAGGTTTTCTTCCTTGTCCTCTTTTACTATTTCTTCAGTACTTTTTATTGTCTTCTTTACTTTCTTCGCTTATTTCGCTCTTTAAAGCTGCTCATTTTCAGTCAGACTTTTCTCCGCACCGTAGTCAGTATCCGGATATATTTCAGCTGCAAGTAAATCTACACTGTTAAAATAACTGCCTCCGGTAATAGTAATAAACATAAAGATAATAATTGTAAAAATAACCTTTGTTAAAGTTCTTTATCATATCCTGCCCCTCTATTTGTCATCCAAATTACGCACAAAACTACTTGCAAATACCGCAATCAAAGCCATCTGTCTTATCTTTTGGCAATTTGGACTCATAATAATTTTAGTTATTTTTGCAATTTCTTTATAGTTTCAAGCCTGTTACCGAGTTCTCTGCTCAGGTCTTTAACTTTTATATTGTCAATGTACTTTCTTACATAGGTATTAAGTGTTTCTTCGTATTTATCAGTGCTTATCTCCCCGGCCTCTACTCCAGACAGCCCCTTTTCCCAGCTGGCTGTCATTTCGGGATTTAACATGGCAGGTATGGCCATATCTGCAACCTCATACACCATTTCTCCAAATAGCATAGGTGTAAGTATCTGTGTCTTTTTATTCAGCGCAAGATAGCCTATTTTTACCAGCTTTTCAATGATGCCTGCCCTTGTTGCAGAAGTACCTATACCCGCTCCCTTTATGGTTGCCCTAAGCTCCTCATCTTCTATGAGCTGGCCGGCATTTTCCATGGCAAGTATCATAGAGCCTGAGGTATAGCGCTTTGGAGTAGTCTTTCCTTCTTTGGTTTCAAGCTTATTGACCGAAAGAGGACTTCCCTTTGTAAGTGATGATAGAAGATTTAACAAAGCCTCGTTATCTGACACCTCATCAGCTGCATCCCCTGTATCAGAGCTCTCGTCCTTCTTATCCTTTTCTTTAGACGGAAAACCCACTACTTCGAGGTAGCCTTTTTCTTTAAGCACCTTCACATAAGAATAAAATTCCTCGGTAAAATCTCCTTCTTTATGCTTAATCCCGGTCACAAGACTGACTTTATCATAAATTGCAGGAGGATGAAAAATTGCTAAAAACCTCCTAACTATTATATCGTAGATTTTCTGGTTTAATTCACTCTGCTTAGCAATTTCTTTTAGATTCCCTGTAGGAATGATGGCATAGTGGTCTGTTACCTTCTTATCATCCACATACTGCGTCTTCTCAAGTCCCTTGTATAGTCCTTCATCCCTTATTTTTAAGCACATATTCACTGACAGGCTTTATAAGCATAGAGTCGCTTAGATTCTTGGTTATCTCCCCTGCTACCGCCTTAGTTATAACTCTCGCATCAGTTCTTGGATATGTGGTAAGCTTCCCTTCATATAGCTCCTGAACTGCTTTAAGAGTGGCATCGGGGCTTATATGAAATCTCTTGGTACATTCTGCCTGAAGTTCAGCCAGATTAAATAACAAAGGTGCTTTCTTCTTTTCACTGGTCTTATCCTTCTTCAAAACTACAGCTGTAGAATAGTCTAGTTCAGCTATCAGCTTTTTAGCATCTTCTTTCATTCTTAAATCCCTTTTTCATTGTAAAAGCAGAGGGCTTTCAAAGTATTTACTTGCCTTGCATGACTTCCATTCCCCTAAAAAGCTTGCACCCTCAGCTCCAAAGCTTCCTGATATCTTATAAAAATTCGTCTGAACGAAGTTCCTTATCTCTCTTTCCCTGCGCACCACCATACCAAGCACACAGGTCATAACCCTGCCTATGGCTATGGCAGAGTACTTCTTAGTACCTGCCTTATTGTTTAAGAGGGAGCCATACTTGACTGATAAGGCTCTTGAGAAATTGATGCCCATGGCATAGTCTTCTATCCCTCTCATAATGCCAGCTCCGGCGAGGTTGTCATAGGCAGATATAGGCTTTGCTTCCCTCATACCGCGCTTTATCTCATCTTCGGTAAAGGAGTCTATCCATACTCTTCTTTCTTCTATTCCTTCTCTTACTCCACCGAAGTTTCTGATAAGCCTGATGATGACCTCTCCCTCACGCCCGCTGTCGCCTGCATAGAGGATGGTGTCTACTTCTGTAGAATTCATAAGGTTATGCACCACATCATACTGCTTCTTTACACTTGGAATGACGGCATACTTATAGGTCTTTGGCAGAAACGGCAGGTCATCAAGCTTCCATTTGTTGTATTTCTCATCATAATCCCCGGGATAGCACATTTCTATAAGATGCCCTACACACGAGGTAATTATGTATTCATTACTGCTATATGCCCCTGTCCCTCTTTGGGACTCCAAGTATGTCCGCATACTCTCCTGCTACCGATGGTTTCTCAGTTATAATCAGCGTTTTACCCATTATATTATATCCATTAACTCCCTTACATTACTTACCGGTAATACCTTAAAAGGCAGATCCTTTTGTATAGTTTACCTTTGGTATGATGACGAGGTTCTCACCAAACTTGGCTATTTCTTCAAGTCTTAGCCTCGCAAGATTTACTCCTCTTACCTCTCCTGTAAGTCCTACCTCTCCAAAGGCTATAATCTTTCCCTTACTTTCTCTGTTTCTATAGCTTGATATAAGGGCGGCCACTATGGCAAGGTCAAGAGCAGGCTCATTTATCTTAAGCCCTCCTGCCACATTTACATAGGCATCACAGTTACCAAGATTAAGCCCCAGCCTCTTTTCAAGTACTGCTATTAAGATATTTACCCTGTTATAATCTGCTCCGCTGTGGTTCTCTTTGGAAAGTTAAAATTGGTCTGGCAGACAGAGCCTGTACCTCAACAAGTATTGGCCTGCTGCCCTCCATAGTGCAGGCAACCACAGAGCCCGGTGCATTTTCAGGCATACCTTTTAGCATATATTCTGATGGGTTTGCTACCTCTCTAAGCCCGGTCTGCCCCATATCAAATACTCCTACTTCATTGGTCGAGCCAAAAGCGGTTCTTGACTGCACGAAGTATTCTGTATGAGCTACATCTTCACCTTCAAAAATAAAGTACGGTATCTACCATGTGTTCAAGGGTCCTAGGTCCTGCTACAGTACCCTCCTTGGTCACGTGTCCTACTATGAAAGATGGATACTCCAAGGCCTTTTGATATGCGAAGCAGGGTAGAGGTTACCTCCCTTACCTGAGATATGCTGCCCGCAGCAGAGTCAGCCTTAGATGAATACATAGTCTGAATCGAATCCACTATGACAACCTCAGGCTTGCCGTTTTCTATGGCTGTCTCTATCTTTTCTATATCTGTCTCACAATAAAGGAGCATGTCAGAAGATTGTCTGCCAAGCCTCTCGCTTCTTATGGCAATCTGCCTCTCAGACTCCTCTCCCGATACGTAGAGTACGGATACGTTTTTGTCAGAAAGCTTGGCGCACATCTGCAAAAGCAGGGTTGACTTACCTATGCCGGGATCTCCTCCTACAAGGACGAGGGAGCCCTTTACTATACCGCCTCCAAGTACCCTGTCAAGCTCTGATATTCCCGTAGTTACACGCTCATCACTCTCAAGTGATACATCCTTTATCTTAATCGGCAAAGAGGCAGCCACGCCCGGTTTCAGGCTGCTGCCTCCTTTCTTTAGGGCCGGAGCTTCCGAAAAAGCGTTCCAAGCCTTGCAGACAGGGCACTGGCCGAGCCACTTAGCTGACTCATAGCCACATTCCCCGCAAAAAAATACTGTTTTACTCTTTGCCATTATGCCTCTTTTACAACTACCTTCTTAGCAGTATCTTCTTTTGTTTCTACATTTATAGTAAGCTTACCGCCAAGGTTAGTTTTAATCCTGCCTGAGTTTACACCGTCAATCTCAATCTCATATTCCTTTTCTTCCCCAAGCTCAAGGGTAATCTGTGCATCAGACTCGCCCTCAACAAGGAAGCTTACGCCGTTTTCACTACGCTTGTAGTTAAAAACCGCAGTACCCGGAACTGATTCGTAAGCAAAAAGCCCGTTTCTTTCAAGCTTGGTTATCTCCTTGAAAGTCTTAATCTTATATACATCTCCTTCAAATGAGAATCCTTCAAGCTTTTGCCTTTACTGCTAAGCTTTATAGTTACCAAAATCAATGCCTTCATTTGATTTGCGGATTAGTTCTTCTACTATTGCCATTTTTGGTCTCCTTTGTTAATATTCATTATTACTTCTAGATAAGTTTTACCTCAATTTTTCCCATCTTTACAACCAATTTTAACTTCATTTCCTTCTTTGATATGTCCCTAAGAGTACCTCAGTAGCAAGCAAATCCTCTACCTCTGTCTTTATCTTCCTGGCTAGAGGCCTTTGCACCGTAGCTTTGCTTCCTTCTCGATATTGGCAAGGTGTTAACCGCAGTCTCCGTGAACTTAAGCTTTAAGTCCCATCTGCTCCTTTGCCCTTTCCTGCCAGTCCTTTAAGCATAATCTTAACTATCTTCTTAAGCTCTTTTTCAGAAAGAGGATGGAATACTATAATCTCATCTATTCTATTGATGAATTCCGGCTTAAAAAGCTTCTTTACTTCCTCCATAACTCCTTCCTTCATAAGCTTGTAATCAGTCTCTTTATTCTCATCAGTCTTAAATCCAAGCTTCTTTGGAGTTATTATCCTCTGTGCTCCACCATTTGATGTCATAATGATAACTGTATTCTTGAAAGTTAACAACCCTTCCTTGGGAATCAGTTATTCTACCATCGTCTAACACCTGAAGAAGTATGTTAAATACGTCCGGGTGCGCCTTTTCTATCTCATCCAAAAGTATGACTGAGTAAGGATTCCTTCGTACCTTCTCTGAAAGCTGTCCTCCTTCATCATGTCCTATATATCCCGGAGGTGAGCCTATCATCTTGGATACACTGTGCTTCTCCATATATTCAGACATATCTATTCGAATCATAGACTCTTCACTGCCAAACATTGCCTCTGCAAGTGCCTTGCTTAGCTCAGTCTTACCTACACCTGTAGGGCCTAAGAAGAGGAATGAGCCTATAGGCCTTCCTTCAGCATTAAAGCCTACCCTGCCTCTCCTTATTGCCTTTGCTACGGCAACAACTGCTTCATCCTGACCTATAACTCTCTCGTGAAGAACAGATTCAAGCCTTATAAGCCTGTCTGTTTCTGCCTGTTTTAGCTTATTTACAGGGATTTTGGTCCAGTCAGCCACAACCTCTGCTATCTCTTCTTCGCCTATGACATGCACCTTCTGCTGCTTTTTCTGCTCTTCAGCAAGCTTTTAACTCACTAAGCTTCATCCTTAGCTTGTTCTGCTCCTTCTTTATTAGGCTCGCCTTATCATAAGCCTCACTTTTAATGGCGTTTTCTTTTATCTTCCTCAAGCTTTATTATCTTCCTTTCAAGCTCGGCACTTTCAGGCTTTGTAGTAAATACCGAGAGCCTTGCCTTAGATGCGCCTCATCCATAAGGTCAACCGCCTTATCAGGAAGAAATCTGTCATTGATATATCTTGCAGATAGCTTTCCACAGCCGCCTCAATAGCTTCATCCGTTATCCTTACCTTATGATGATCTCTCGTATTTTTCACGAAGCCCCTTAAGTATAAGCACGGATTCTTCCTCTGAAGGCTCCTCTACAACTACAGGCTGGAATCTTCTCTCAAGGGCGCTATCCTTTTCTATGCGTTTTCTATACTCTTCCTCGTGGTAGCTCCTATTAGCTGAAGCTCTCCCCTGGCTAGTGAAGGCTTAGGATGTTTGATGCATCAGAGTGTACCTTCTGCTCCTCCTGCTCCTATGATAGTATGAAGCTCATCTATAAAAAGAAGTACATTTCCACTTTTTATAACTTCATCCAAAGTCCTTTTGATTCTCTCTTCGAACTCACCTCTGTACTTCGTGCCGGCTACCATGGCTGACAAATCGATGGTTACAACTCTTTTTCCTCTGATTGTATCGGGTACGCTTCCTTCCACTATCCTTTCAGCAATAGCTTCAACTATGGCGGTCTTTTCCTACACCCGGCTCTCCTATGATACAAGGATTGTTCTTGGTGCGCCTGCTAAGTATCTGTATGACTCTCTGCACCTCTACATCCCTGCCTATGACAGGATCAAGCTTTCCGCTTCTTGCGTATTCTGTAAGGTCTTTCGAATACTGGTCAAGAATAGGTGTATTGGATTTGGCATTGCTTCCCGTGTTGTTATTAGCATTCTTAAAGTTTGAATAGTCGCTTCTAGCCTGAGAAATATCCATCCCTATAGCAGTCAGTATATCCAGATAGACCTTTTGAAGGTTCACTCCCATTGTGGTTAACAGCCTTACACCAATGCTGTCACCTTCCTTAAGCAAGGCCATAAGTATATGTTCTGTACCAATCTTACCGGAATTAAGCCTATAAGCCTCTGTTGCAGCCAGAGATATTATCCTCTTTGCGCGGGGTGTCATAGACTCGGTAGAACCAACCGCCACATTTCCCTGTGTCAATAGCTTGTTGACAAGCTCCATAAATCTGTCGTATGAAACTCCGTTTTCCTCAAGCACCTTCTTGGCCACTCCGTCTACCGACAAAAGTCCTATCAAAAGATGCTCAGAGCCAACATAGTTTTGTGATAACGAAATAGCTGCCGAGTTAGCTGCTTCTATGGCAGTTACTGCATTATTCGTAAATTTATCCTGCATTTTACCTCCATGAGGAGTTATTCCTCATCTTCTTCATTTCTTTTATTTTTCATATAAAGCACCAGCCCTAGCATAAGCATGATGCCTAAAATAACTATGGCACTTATTATAACATAAATGACCGTCTGTTTGCTATCATTATTATCAGTTTCCTCTTCGGCCTCTTCTCCAGGCGCATCAGGCACGTATTCATGTTCTTCTTCTGAGCCTTCCTTTACTTCCTGCATCTGACGAGGTTTACTAAAGGGGTCTCTTCCTCCTGCTTTGCACTACTCTTTGTATCTTTTGCAGTATCCTTTGTCTCCTCAGAAAGCCTCATTCTCCTTGATAACAACAATATTGTAGTTAGTCTTTACTGCCGTCTTCCGCTTTTACTATAATATATATATTATTTCTCGCAGACCTAAAGCTTGTCGCCATAGTCCTTTACCAGACTGTAATTAGCCATTATGTCTGCAGTAGTCACCCCTACGGTAATATCGTCCACGCCTTTTACCGACATTTACCTTATAGTCAAGTACATTGGGGCTAAACTTAGGGCGTAAGCACTCCTCCCAGCCACCTTTTATTCCCTGTAAGGCTGCTGTCTGAGGATGCCTTCCTAGGATTCTTTATTCGCATCTCCAGGTCATTGGTAGCTACAGATATTTCATTATCAGGATTAACCGCATACAAATGTACATCATCAGAAAAATGTCATAGTAAAGTTCCTGGAGAGCTTTGCAAGGAAAGTCATCTTATACTTAAGCTTCCCGTCCACATCTTCAAAATTCTTTATATTTCACCTGAGCAGTCCTTTTTCCTCCTGCTATCCCCTCATCTGCTGAGAGAAACTCAGCCATACTGTCATCGTAGGAAAGGTAAGTCTCTACTCCGCTTAGCCCTCTCCTCAGAATCAATCTCCAAGGTAACATCAAATTTTTCACCGACTATTGTTTTATTTGGGCACCCTTTAGCACTACACTGGCACTTGAGGCAAATGCCTTTTCGCCACCAAGCAAAAAGGGAGAATACCAACACAAATATAATTATAATGTTTTTCCTCACCCCTTATTCCCTCCTTTGCCACATTTATCTTATACGTTCTAACTGTTCCATCCTCTGCGGTCACACTAATGCTAATAACATTTACTCCTCCCGGAGTAAGTTTTATCTGCCCGAATCCATTCACTACCGCCTTCTTGTTAGCAGTCTTTCCTGTCACCTCAATCACATCTACATCCTTGCCAACCACCAGGTTGTACCCTTCAGTGGTATCGGGCCTGAATGTAGGTGTGGCTGATATCCCTGTAACCTGCAAGGAAGAAAGCCAGTTGTTAGGACTAGGTATGTCTACAGGCCTCTCACTGATAACCGGAGGCATATTTTGAAAGACAGGAATGGAAAATACCAAAGGCTCGTCCTTAAGCTCAGCATAAGCTCTCTTGGTAATCATAGACTCTGAGCTGGGCGAAAACACCGCTGACATATATTGATGTGAAAATGTATTTTTCTCTGTAAAGTTAAACTTTTCAAGATAAGGCGTATTCTGCCCTCTTAGTATATAGTTATTGCCTATAAATGCAGCACCGCCAAGGATAGCGCTGTATCTGTTGTTCCAAGGTATCTTGATATAGTCGTTAAAGCTCTTGTTGCCAATAACTGCCTTAGAACTGCTTCCGTTTGCCGCAAACTTAAGTCCACTAGCCACAGCCCCTCCGGGAGCAGTGTTGTTGTAAGCTCTATGTTGTAAAAGTTATAATAGCCCTCATAACCGGGCACTGTGCCTGTAACACTTGATGAGAATCTTCCCGCACCTGCTACCTCCTGCTTTACTCTGCTGGCAAGATGGTAAGGACTTACGCCTGAGTACACCCCTGCAAGAAGGAAGGTCTCTGCGTAGCTTATGGTCTTGTTTGTTCCATCTGAAGCAATATAATCGTAGGTGGTATCTCTCATAGGAGGGCCTCCAAGAATAGCTGAAATCCCTTCCTCTGTATGATGTTCAGGCTTGTAGGTAAGAAGCTCAAACTGATAAATATAGTCCTCATTAAGGAAGTTCCTTGGATCCATATAATACCTTACAGCCTTGTTTGAAGCTGTGACCCAGGTACTTCCATCATAGGCTATGAAGGCGTCATTCGCCCAGTCATAGGCCTTTGCTTCCATGGATTTCCAGGCATAGTTACTGGAATTCTGCAAGAGGTTTAGTCCTACCACACTTTCCCTGGATACTGCGTATTCCCAGTCAAGCCCCAAGTGCCTTGCTTCAAAATGCCAGTATGGATGTGCCACGTGAAGCACTCTTAAAAAAGGCTTGTAGTCCTCAGGAAAGCCTTCAGCCGCCAATTCTTTTTCAAAAAGCTTTGTCGCTTATTTTCTTCTTATTACTAGAGCCTGTAGAATCATCTACAGGCTCTCCGCTTAGTTTAATATATTTTTCAGGTACAAAGCCGGCTCCAATTACTTGTTTTCCGGTACTGTCATTAACTATATATGTTATCAGATACCACTTTTCATTGCCCACAGTATACTGCTTTCTGGCAATAACCTCCTGGTTCATATTTAACTTGTAAGGAATTCCGGTTTCACTCTCTTTTAGGATATCAGCCTTATAGTCAGCTTCGTTATAGAGCTCAACCTTATCAGAAGTAATGTATGCCCTCTGTGTCACAAATTTTCCATTGTTGTTATTTATAACACCACCACTGTTTCCGTCATCGTTATCATCATTTCCGGTATTGTCATCTGAATTATCATCAGAGCTGTCGCCATTATCTCCGGTATTATCTGTATCGTCAGCCTTAGGCGTATCTTTAACTATTCCGATTAGCTTAACCTGTGATGCAACAAGGTAGCCGGTATAGGTCTTGCCATTAATCACAAAGCTTACTTTATAATACTTCACATCGCTAAGGGTAATCTCGTGAAAGATACTTACGATATCGTTCTTAGCAAGGACTACTTTCTTTCCCTTGCTATCCTTGAATCCATTTCCCTTTGCAGTAGCCTTTGTTTTTATAACTGCACCCTTTTTAGCTGTTACCTTTGCATAAGCCGGTGTCTTTTTGTCAACTGAAAGCTTGACAAACTCACTAAGCACATAGCCCTTAACCGTCTTACCATTAACCTTAGTGCTTATCTTATACCACCTTATCTTCTTAACGTCATTCTTCTCTCCGGTAATGTTAAGCACCTGTCCGTTAGGAAGCACAACTCCTGTCCCGCCTAACTTGTACTGAGGCTTATCAGTACCTACTCCCGTTCTAAGCCCTAAGTCCCTTGGTCTTTAACTCTCACTTTATAGGAATACTTTAGAAGTCTCCTTTGATGCTTGATGACCTTCTTTAGTCTTACCTGCAGTTTTTCTTAGTATTTGTCTTATCCCTTTGTCAGATGGAGTACTTGCATTTCTCACTTTGAATCTTGACAAAGTCACTTCTACAAAGCCGGTCAGCACTTTTATCATTAAATAAGAATTTGACCTTATACCATACCACTCCGCTCTTATCCTTTTTCTCTCCAAGGACATCCGCCTTGTCATTTAACGAAAAGATAGACCATAGTGCCGTCTGCGCTTAACTGTGCAAACTCTGTTCCTGAATCGGTTCTTACCTTAAGTTTATCTACTGTACAGGTTGCCACACTTCTTTGTTGCTGCATATACAACCTTTGAATTATGAAGACCACTACCATAAAGAGGTACGCTTGTTAACACTGTACCCATTATAACTGCTGATAATATGCCCTTTGCTAAACTATTCTTAAACATAACTTCTCCAAATCTATAAATATTTTTAATCTTACTCTTTCTATAGACTACTTTACAAAGGTGGCAAAAAAAAGTCAAGTTATTTACAAATTTTTATCCCTCTATAGCTTTTTTACCTATATCAGTACGCATATATTTATTCTCAAATTCTACAAGTTCTGTAGCCTTATATGCCCTGTCTCTTGCTTCTTTTAGGTCTTTTCCCGTAGCTGTCACTCCAAAAACCCTGCCGCCTGCAGTAACAATCTTGCCATTTTCAAGCTTTGTACCTGCGTGATAAAGATAGAGTCCGTCTTTTCCAAAGCCTTCTTTGATGGTTACTTCTTTGCCCTTTTCATAGTCAAGAGGATAGCCCTCAGATGCAAGCACTACGCAGACTGCAGCATTGTCATCAAAGACAAGCTCTGCTTTATCAAGTCTTCCCTCTACACAGGCCTCCATTATATCAAGGATATCTGACTTCATCCTCGGAAGAACCACCTGTGTCTCAGGGTCTCCGAATCTTGCATTGTATTCAAGCACCTTAACTCCACCCGGGGTAAGCATAAGGCCTACAAAAAGAACTCCCTTAAAAGGCCTGCCCTCACTTTTCATAGCCGCCATTGTAGGCTCGTATATGTTTTTCACACAGAAGTCTTCAACTTCTTTGGTATAAAAAGGACTTGGAGAAATATTGCCCATTCCACCTGTATTTAAGCCCTCATCTCCGTCTTTGGCCCTCTTGTGATCCATGGCTGAAGTCATAGGCTTGATGGTCTCTCCGTCACAGAAGCAAAGTACGGATACCTCAGGTCCGGTCATAAAGTCTTCTATAACTAAGGTATTTCCCGCACTACCAAACTTCTTATCTTCCATTATGGTCTTCACGCCCTCTATGGCTTCTTCTTTGGTTGTACATATAAGCACACCCTTACCAAGGGCCAGGCCGTCTGCCTTAAGGACTATAGGATAATGAGCCCCTTCAAGGTATTCTATTGCTTTATCCGCAGAAGTAAATACCTCATAGCCTGCTGTAGGAATGTTGTATTTTCTCATCAAGTCCTTGGAAAATGCCTTAGAGCCTTCGATAATGGCCGCATTTGCATGAGGTCCGAAGGTCTTAAAGCCTGCCTTTTCAAATTCATCTACTGCTCCTGCCACGAGAGGATCATCAGGTCCTACTATGACAAAGTCTATGTTTTTTTCTTTGGCAAATTCGATTAGTTTAGGGAAATCCATCACTGAAATATCCGCACACTCAGCCACTTCAGCTATGCCTGCATTGCCCGGCACAGCGTAGATTTTATCTGCTCTCTTGCTTTCAGCTACCTTACAGGCTATGGCGTGTTCACGTCCACCACTTCCGACTATTAGTACATTCATAATGGCCTCCTTTTTATAGATTTCTATCAAAAGTTGCACAGAGAGGACACCACTATCTATGTCGGCATTGTATCCTCTCTGTTGTTCTATCCATGAACTCTAAAAATAATTATACCTTACACTCTCACTGTCTTGCCGTCTACGACCTTTACCTGTCCGCTTGCTACAAGTTCAATGGCTTCCGGGAGTATCTTCCACTCAGCCTCTTCCATTACCCTTTTTGCAAGGTTTCTGCTGTATCACCATCTTTTACTTCCACAGCCTTTTGAAGAATAATAGGTCCTGTATCTGTTCCCTCATCTACAAAATGCACTGTGGCCCCCGTTATCTTCACTCCGCGCGAGAGGGCCTTTTCGTGTACCTTTAGCCCATAGCAGCCCGTTCCACAAAATGATGGAATAAGAGAGGGATGTACATTTATTATCCTGTTTCTAAACTTTTCTACCATTTCGTAAGGGATGATAACAAGGAAGCCTGCAAGTACAACCAAATCTACCTCCGCCTCTATAAGAGCATCTGTAAGAGCCTTATTAAAAGCCTCCCTGCTGTCAAACTCAGACGGAGATATGCATCTTGCTTTAATTCCTGCGTTTTTTGCCCTAGTAAGCGCATAAGCAGAAGGATTGTTGCTTATAACAAGGGAAATCTCTGCATTTCTAATAAGCCCCGAAGCCTTGGCATCTATTATAGCTTGAAGATTGGTTCCTCCACCCGATACTAAAACCGCTGCTTTTTTCATAATTATACAAGGGTTACGCCCTTTTCTCCCTCTTTGATTTCACCAATTACAAAGGCCTTTTCGCCTGCCTTAGCTATGGCTGATATTGTCTTATCTACATCGTTTTTATCTACTACTACCATCATGCCGACACCCATATTGAAGGTATTGTACATAACCTGCTCATCTACATTGCCTTCTTTAGCGAGCATCTTAAATATAGCAGGTACCTCATAAGAATCTTTACGGATGACAACATGAGTTCCGTCTTTTTAGCATACAGGGGAACATTTCTCATAGAAGCCACCGCCTGTAATATGACTGCAAGCCTTAATCTTAACTCCTGCTTCTTTTACTTCTTTTAATGCCTTAACGTATATAATAGTTGGCTCAAGAAGCGCTTCTCCAAGTGTCTTGCCAAGTTCATCGTAGTATGTACAAAGGCTTTCCTTTTCCATCTTAAATACGCTTCTAACAAGTGAAAAAGCCGTTGCTGTGAACACCTGAGGAGGCTATTCCTATAATCACATCTCCCTCTTTTTAGGTCTTTTTCCCGTCTATAAGGTCTTTTTGTCACATACGCCTACTGCAAAGCCTGCAAGGTCATACTCATCCTCCGGCATAAGTCCCGGATGCTCTGCAGTTTCGCCTCCTACAAGGGCTGCACCGAGAGCTTACAGCCCTCTGCTACTCCCTTTACTATGGAGGCTATTTTTTCAGGCTCATTTTTACCGCAAGCAATGTAATCAAGGAAGAAAAGGCTCTCCACCTGCGCAAACCACGTCATTTACACACATTGCCACACAGTCAATGCCGATAGTATCGTGTTTATCAAGCTCAAAGGCGAGCTTAATCTTGGTTCCTACTCCATCTGTGCCTGAGAGAAGTATAGGGTCTTCCATATCTTTAATCGCTTTAAGTGAAAATGCTCCTGAAAAGCCTCCAATTCCACCAAGTACCTCACTTCTCATAGTCTCAGCCACATATTTTTTCATAAGCTCAACTGACTTGTAGCCCGCTTCTATATCTACTCCCGAAGTTTTGTAATCCATTATATACTCTCTCTTTCTTAATTCATTTCTTCAAGATAAGTCTTGTAGCCTACCTTTTCAATCTTGGTTTTCTTTGCAAGCACCTCATCTTTAAGCCCCTCAGCGAAGTCCTTAATCTTCTGCCTTACTTCAGGCTCTCTAACGGAAATAATCTTAGCCGCAAGTATGGCTGCATTCTTTGCTCCGTTGATTGCAACTGTAGCAACAGGGATGCCTGCTGGCATCTGAACTATAGAATAAAGTGAGTCCACGCCGCCAAGGCTCTTGGTAAGGATAGGCACACCGATTACAGGGATAGGAGTTATAGCTGCTGCCATACCAGGAAGATGTGCAGCTCCGCCTGCTCCTGCTATAAGAACATCATATTTGCTTTTCAGCACTCTTTGCATACTCAAAGAAAATGTCAGGCATTCTGTGAGCAGATATAACTGTCACATCATACTCAATTCCGAACTTCTCCAAGGTCTCCATAGCCGCCTTCATTACAGAAAGGTCACTGTCACTTCCCATTACAATACCTACTTTACTCATAATTCCTCCTTTAATGTGTTAATCCCAATCATTCTAAGCAATATTATCTTATCTACTGTACTAAAAAATGATTTGAGGTTAATAATTACTGTTTCATCAACTAAATTTTTTTCTACAACGCTGTCACTTCTAGAGCCACCATCTTTTTAAGTCTTATAATTCCTATTATACAACTGATGATTGTGAGGATATCAAAGATAAATCCTACATAATTCTTTATGGAAAAAAATCATATACTCCCCATCCACAGGTCGTAATGAAAATAAGAATTTTGATTCCAATTGCACCACCCATACCCAAAAATAGGTAAAGATGAAGAGGTTTACCGCTGGCAGCTAGCCCGCTATACCACCATTGTTAAAGATAAGCGTCATCACTATACCGAGTCCTACTATGCGTGCCTTAGTGTATTTATTTAGCTTTCCTCTGAGATAAATCTCATTTTTAATAATCTGAACCGTGTTGATTATAATACCTGAAAAATGCGTTAAGTAAAACTCCCATTGCTATAATGAATAGAAGCTGTACATCCTGAGTTCTAAGCATTTTTCTTTTCTTTTTGATGTAGCCTGTTATCACCATCAGGGTGTAGCCTATTAAGCTAAGTACCTGCGCTATAAGCCACTTTTGTTCCACCCATTGCCTGTATCCAGTCACCTATCTTTTTGTAAGTCCATTCTCCCTCCTCATTTTTAAGTATACCTTATATATAACCACTTACTATTTAGTAAGAGTTTATAATCTATCTTCATTATATCAATACTACCCTTATAAATCAACTAAATAAACTAACTTACTCATTGAAAAAAATACTTATTTGTATTATTATTACTAATACTGATAAAATTAATTTCTCAAATAGGGAGGCAGCTATGATTAAAGACTTAACTAAAGGAAGCCCTATTAAAGCTATACTTGGTTTTGCTGTGCCTATGCTTTTTGGAAATCTTTTTCAGCAGATGTACAATATGGCTGACTCAATAATAGTAGGTAAATACGTGGGTGTAAAGGCGCTTGCGGCCGTGGGTGGTACAGGCGCTATCAACTTTCCTTGTGCTTGGCTTCATTATAGGTGTCAGCAGTGGCTTTATGATACCTGTGTCTCAGGCCTTTGGCGCAAAAGACTTTGACAGACTTAGGAGGCTTGTTACCAATGCTGCCTGGCTCTCCCTTATAGTAGGCTCTATTATGACAGTTCTGACTGTGACTCTAACAAAGCCTATGCTTAGGTTAATGAATACACCTGATGATATCTTTCAGGGCTCTTATGAGTACATAGGCACTATTTTTGCCGGTATCCTTGGGATTATGTTTTATAACCTGCTTTCTGGTATAATGAGAGCCCTAGGCGATTCCAAGACTCCACTGTATTTTTTTGATATTCTCATCCTTTGTTAATATCGCCCTGGACCTACTGTTTGTTCTTGTCTTTAAAAATGGGAGTATTCGAGGGCGGCATTTGCAACAGATATATCTCAGTTTGTATCTTGTATACTATGCTTTTTATTTATAAAGAAAAAGTATACTATATTAAAAATGAATAAAGGTGACTGGACATTTAATACAAAGCTGTCGAATAAACTGCTGTTAATGGGGCTGCCTATGGGGACTTCAGTACTCCATCACTGCAATCGGCTCAACATGTAATACAGACAGCTGTAAATGGTCTTGGCTCTGTATATGTAGCAGCGATTACAGCCGGAAACAAGGTTTCTCTTCTCTTTACTCAGCCTTATGATACTATAGGAACCGCTATGGCTACCTTCTGCGGGCAGAATCTTGGTGCAAGAAAACTTGACCGTATACATAAGGGTATGAAACAGGAATAATTGCAATGGGAGTCTATACAGTATTTGCATTCCTTGCCATTGTATTTGGCAGGCAGATACGTAGCTCTCCTCTTTGTAAATGCTGACCAGGTCGAGCTCCTAGGCTACGTGGATAAGTTCCTCTTTGCAAATGCTGCATTTTACTTCCCTCTCGGGCTTTTGATGGTGCTAAGATATGCCATACAGGGACTTGGTCACAGCCTCTTTGCTATGCTTGCGGGCATAATGGAAATGATAGCAAGATGTGCAGTAGCTTTCATAGGTATAGTTTGGTTTGGAGTAGATGCAATATATTATTCCAACGCTACTGCCTGGATAGCAGCGAACATCTTCCTCATACCTGCATTTATAATGGTTATGAAGAAAATAGAAAATAATTTTAAGACGAATGGAACTGTCAATGGATAAACAGACACAGAGCACAAACTCGATACTTACGGGCTCAATAAGCAGGAATATACTGATGTTTTTCTTTCCCATCCTGCTTGGCTCGTTTTTACAGCAGCTCTACAGCACGACTGATGCTGTCATTGTGGGAAAATATGTAAATAAAGAAGCTCTTGCCGCAATAGGAGCAACCACTTATATAATAAACATATTGATTGGTTTTTGTAGGGGCTTTTCAGCAGGAGCAGCAGTAATCATATCTCAGTTCTACGGTGCAAATAAGGGAAAGAGTCTTAGCGACTCTGTCCACACTTCTATTGCTCTTTCCCTTGTAAGCGGCGTGGTTATAATGATAGTTGGAATAATATTTTCTCCTATGATACTGCATATTATGAATACACCATCTGATATAATAGATCTCTCAACAACTTATTTGAGGGTGTATTTTCTGGGCTCTATTCCTGTGCTTGTATACAATATGGGTTCAAGCATCCTAAGGGCTGTAGGCGACTCTAAAAGCCCGCTCTACGTACTCATAGTCTGTACAGTAGTAAATGTAGTGCTTGACATCCTCTTTGTGGCTGTATTTAAGATGGGCATCTTCGGTGCAGCCCTTGCAACCCTCCTAGCCCAGGTAGTAAGTGCCTTGGTTGTAATTGTCATGCTTATGAGGGCTGAGTTTAGCTACAAGTTGGACATAAAGAAAATCGGCTTTCATAAAGATGAGCTTATCGCAATGCTTAAGATAGGCCTGCCTACAGGCTTTCAGTCAGTAATGTACTCCCTGTCAAATATGATAGTTCAGTCCTCAGTAAACAGCTTTGGTACTGATACAGTTGCGGCCTGGACAGTATTTACCACAAACGATAATTTTTACTGGATGGTAATAGGTGCCTTCGGTGTGTCGGTTACTACCTTTGTAGGACAGAACTTTGGAGCAGGGAACTTTGACCGTATCAAAAAGAGCGTGAGGATTACTTACATCTTTACCTCTGCTTCTGCTGTGTTTCTTAGTTTAGTCTTTTATATCGGCTGTGAGCATATATTGCACTTTTTTACCAACGAGCAGTCCGTTATAGATATTGGCGTGTATATGTTTAGGCATTACTGCCAGTTTTATATTTTCTTTGTAGGGATAGAGGTGCTTTCAGGCGCTATAAGGGCTACAGGAGATTCTCTTATACCTACCTTAATCACAGCCGCAGGCATCTGTGGACTCAGGATACTTTGGATATTCTTTGTTGTTCCTACTAACCATCATATAGGAACCGTGCTTACTGTATATCCTGTAACCTGGTTTCTTACTTCTTTTGTATTTACGATATATTATCTGCAAGGCGGATGGCTTAGAAGACGAAGACGGATTATGGGCATATAAGCCTATCTGCACTTGATAACTTATCATAAATAGCATATAATAATCCCGTGTTATTCTCCTTTTACGGTGAGTGATACGGGATTATATTACATTGATTGGAGACCAACTATGAAAAACGAAATATTTCCTGAGGGTTACTCTCCTGCGCTAAGCATCAGAGAAACCGAGGTTGCCATAAAGTCTGTAAAGGACTATTTTGAGCGTGAACTGGCTAAACAGCTAAACCTCACCAGAGTATCAGCACCTCTTTTTGTAAGGCCTGAAACCGGTCTTAACGACAATCTAAACGGCGTAGAAAGGCCTGTATCCTTTGACCTAAAAGAACAGCCTGATGCAGAGCCTCTTGAGATAGTCCATTCCCTTGCAAAATGGAAGAGATATGCTCTTAAAAGATACGGCTTTCATTCAGGTGAAGGTCTGTATACAGATATGAACGCTATAAGAAGAGATGAGGATACAGACAACATTCATTCTATCTTTGTAGACCAGTGGGATTGGGAAAAAATCATCAACAAAGAGGAGAGGAATGAACACACTCTTAAGAAGACCGTTATGTCTGTGTACGAGGCACTTAAAAGTACAGAGATGCACATGGCAAGAAAGTATAATTACATAAAGCCTGAGCTTCCTGAGAAGATTTGCTTTGTTACCTCCCAACAGCTAGAGGATGAATATCCTGCCCTTACTCCAAAAGAAAGAGTACAAGGCCGCAAAGGCTCACGGAGCAGTATTTATAAGCCAGATAGGAGGTGCTCTAAACTCCGGCGAAAGACACGATGGCAGGGCTCCCGACTATGATGACTGGCAGCTAAACGGTGACATCATTGTATATTACCCTTTGCTTGATATAGCTCTTGAGCTTTCTTCAATGGGTGTCAGGGTAGATGAACTCCGCCTTAGGGAGCAGCTTCAGATATCAGGCTGTATGGACAGGGCAGAGCTTCCTTTCCAAAAAGCGATACTGAATAAAGAGCTTCCTTATACAGTAGGCGGAGGTATAGGTCAGTCAAGGATTTGTATGTTCTACCTGAAAAAAGCCCATATCGGGGAAGTTCAATCCTCAGTATGGACTCCTAACACTATGGAAAATGCAGATTCGTGCGGTATTACTTTGCTCTAATCCTCTATCTGCCAGTCTATAGGTTCTACACCATGTGCAGCAAGAAATTCATTGGCTCTTTTAAAATGACCATTCCCATAAAGCCTCTATGGGCTGATAATGGGCTTGGGTGGGCTGATTCCAATATGAGATGCTTAGGGTTACTTAGCATCTCTTTTTTGTCTCTTGCAGCCTTTCCCCAAAGGAGATAGACTATAGGTCTGTCTTCTTTGTTAACCGCTCTTATAAGTGCATCGGTAAAGTACTCCCAGCCCCTTCCTTTATGTGAAAATGCCTCGTGAGCCCTCACAGTTAATAAAGTATTAAGGAGCAATACCCCTGCTTCGCCCACTTTCTAAGAGAGCCTGTTTCAGGAATGTTAAGGCCAAGCTCAGCCTGTAACTCCTTGTATATATTTTGAAGTGATGGGGGTATTTTCTCTCCCTTTGGTACTGAAAAAGACAGCCCTTCGGCCTGTCCCGGTTCGTGATACGGATCTTGACCAAGTATTACTACCTTTACCTCACTTAACGGTGTAAGGTGAAGAGCATTGAATATATCATCAGACTTTGGATATACAATATGGTGGCTGTATTCATCCTTCAAGAATATATAGAGCCTTTTGTAGTATTCCTTCTTTGTTTCTTCCTCAACAACAGGCAGCCAGTCATTTGTCACACTTCCCATAATCCCTCCATAAAAAAGGTGAAAGACCTAAGTCCTCCACCTGTGATTTTTGCCTATGGCACCAGTTCATCTTTTGTCCTTCTCAGCTTCAATAGCCTTGGTATCAAGCTTTGAGACAATAGCATATATTCTCTCACTGTAGTCCTGTCTGTCAGTCATATCCATAAGTTCAAGCGCTTCTCTCTCGTCTACTCCGTATACGCTTTGAAGCTCTGCCATTATCTGCTTTCTCACATAATCAAGGTCTGTATGTATGCCTAACTGCCTTGCAAGAGCTATATACTTATCATATCTTGAAAGTCCCTTAATCAAAGAGTCAAGTGCAGATGAGTAATCACCCATAGCAAAGAAGTTGTTATATGAGTTTAGCTGTTTGTTAACGAACATAACAGTATAAATCTTGTCATGTATAAGCATATCCTTCTCTTTGATATCAAGACCCCTGATACCCTCATAAGCCTCTGTGTACTTATGGTTGCCAAACTTGTGGGTGGCATCGGCTATGCTTATATCGTAAGAGAAGATATTGGTTCCAATTATTACAACTGCAGCCGCCACTACAAAGAAGAGAAGTATAATAGTGGCTCCTGCCTTGTTTATCTTGCCTTCAGGCTGTTCAAGAGCCTCTGCTCTTAGCCTCTTAAGCTCTGCTTCTTTCTTGGCAGCCTTCTTTGCTGCATCCTGGCAGCCTTCTTTGCCTTGTATCATGCAGCCTTTTTCTTGGCTTCTTCTGCCTTTTTTTCTTCTTGTCTGCCTCTGCAGCCGCCTTTCTTATCTTCTTTCTTCTTGGCAGCCTCAGCTTCCTTTTCTTTCTTTGCAGCCTCCTCCTGTTCAGGAGTAGGGATTGCTGCAATCTCTTCTTCAGTAAGAGGAACGTTGGCAAAAAGCTTTTGGAAAATTAACTGAGAATAATCCCTTTTTATCTCCGCCCTTCTTTTCCTGTCTTACCTTTCTTAGAGGACTTATTGGATGCTATTTCTTTATCTGATAAAACCTCCGGTGCACCTATGTCATCAAGTGCATTTATATCCGGTGCAGATGCTTTATCTGACTCACTGTAAGCATCATCAGGCTTCGTGTCACTTGATGCACCGTCAGGTGCTAATACCTTCAGCACCGCTATCATAAGGCTCAGCTTCAGCCCCAATCCCGGTGCCTGTTTCGTCTCCAATTTCAGTACCTATCTCGGTTCCAATCTCCTCACCGATTTCAGCTCCTACCTCAGCACCAATTTCAGCTCCTATCTCTTCACCGATTTCAGTTCCTATCTCTTCACCTACATCACTGCCTATCCCGGTACCGATTTCTTCTCCTAACTCGGCTCCCAGTTCAGAGCCAATCTCATCGCCTATTTCTTCAGCAGTTTCTACATCTTCTTCACTTGAAGCCTGATTTTCATCAGCCACATCATCTAAGCCTCTTAAAGCAGGTTCTTCATCAAAGTCGGATGGGGCTTTAGCTACAGGAGCCTCTCTACATCTGTATATGTACCTTCTTCAGGCATTTCACCCTAGGGTGCTGTCTTCTTTAACTGCCTGAGTATCCTCTACCTCGCCTGTAGCAGTTTCAACATTATCTAAATTATCAGCCTTTTCACTATCAGTCAGATTAACTTCTGCCGCCTTTTGACCTGATTTACCCGAATCAGCATTGGTAAGACTAATGAGTTCATCCAGGTCCACATCATCAAGAAATGAATCATCCAGGTCATCAAGATTAAATTCTTCATCCAAAAGAATCGATAGTTACATCAGCGGATGACATCTTACTCTTTTTGGCTCTTGCAGTCGCTTTTTCCTCCTGTTAGTTTCATATGGAGGTTCCTGCCCAATAGTCTCAAGCAGTTCATCTAGGTAAGATTCATTATCCTTATCCAATCTCTCCTCCATCCTAAAAGCATTGTTGGCTTTAATTTTAGTTATTTTTTTATAATCTAGCTTAAAAACTAATCTGTCAATTGCTTCAACAAGTTGTCCGATTTCAGGCTTTTGTAAGCTGAGCATCGGCACCAAGGGACTCGCCCTTGCGTCTCATCTCATCATTAATAAGTGATGAGAATATGATGAGAGGAATCTTCTTAAGTTCATTGTCATCCTTAACAAGCTTTAGTAAGCCTGTGACCATCCATCATTGGCATTTCAATATCAGTAATTATGCAATGGCACTGCTCTGTAGGGTCCCCTTCGTTCTTATAGCGAAGCAATGTGTTCCATGCTTCCTCACCGTTAGCAGTTGCTGTGATATTTACATAGCCTGCCTTTGTCAGACAGTCTATTATCATCTTCTCAAGCATAGGTGAATCCTCTGCTATAAGAATAGGAGAATTGTTTCTGGTTCTTACTCCCAATCTGTCAATATCCTGAGCCTTTATACCTGTTTCAGGGTTGATTGTAGATACAATCTTCTCAAAATCCAGTACAACTATAAGTCTGCTGTCAAACTTAATGATACCGGTAGCTACGCTTCTCTCAGCATCATTGATTGTTTCATCAGGCTTTGTTATATCAGACCAGGTAAGTCTGTGTATTCCCTGAACGCCATGTACGTGGAAACCAATATTAAGGTTGTTAAAATTGGTTACGATGTACATATCCTTTGTTTTATCAGGTGATGGTGGTATCATAAGGCTTTTTGCAAGATCCACTATTGTAACTATTGTATCTCTTGGCATAAATATGCCTTCGATTGTGTCGTGTGCATTTGGAATTGGTGTAGGCTCTGCATAAGGCATGATTTCCTTTACCTTAGCAACATTGATTCCATAGTGATTGGCACCAATGTTAAATTCGAGCACTTCCAACTCGTTTGTTCCACTCTGAAGTAAAATTCCAGTATCCATAATAACCTCCCACAATTTTGTCCATAATGTATAATAAATATCCGGAATGTTAAAATTCATAGTTACAGTCCTTATATTATACCATTCAAAGCCCGCTTAGGTAAAGGGTAATTTTGATATTAAATTTCATCCTTACTGGGCCACATTGAGGGTATAGGACTTGTTTCCGTTTGAAACTTTTAACTTTGCTTTGTTTCTGTCAGCAGCCTTTGGTACATTGAAAACAATGACACCTTTTGAAGATTTACCACCTGCTATAGCCACTTCAATTGTCTGCATGTCATTTTCAAGAAGAGTAAGACTTGGCTTGATATAATTGCTTCCGTCAAAAAGTCAGGTTATAAGTTACTCCATCATTCTGTGAAAAACTTCTTTTCTTATCTGTCTTATTTCTTATTGAAAATTCTACAACATACAGCTTCATATTGTCAGTCAGCAACAAGAGAAAAAATATCCTTCATTCTTTGGATATCTTGAATATTCTCCCGCACCGCCATATACTACTTCAAATCCGTCTGACTTATAGACATCGTTCAAAGTAGCTGCAGTATCGCTATTTTCATCGGTTTCATTGATCGCAGATGTACTACTGTTATCTCCGGAACTATTCTTATCATTATTTATATCGGCATTATTTTTCAATTGATGAAGAGGTATTAGAATTATTCTTTTCATTATTATCCTCATTGCTGTCTTCATCAGCCTTACCAAAGTCTTCTTTTACAACATTAGGATTCTCTTTAATCTCAAGCTCTTCCTGCAATGTAGGCTTATAGTTCCTTGTGTGTTTTAACACCATTTTGGCTGCATATTCTGCCACCTCATTTAGTTCACTTTCTGAAAGCCCGGTATCTCCCGTATCACAGGCAGACAGATTAATCGCCATTACAGCTGTAAGCACAAGCAACACAAACTTCTTCTTCATTATTTACATTCTCCTTTAAGCCTTAGTATCCAGTTCGAACCAAAATTCCACTCCGTTATCCCAGTTCTTCACTCCACATTCCCTGTTAAGCGAATTCATAATTGCCTTCACTATAGAGAGTCCTATGCCGTTGCCACCATATTCTCTGGTTCTAGCCTTATCGACTTTATAAAACTTGTCCCATATCCTTCCAATAGCCTCTTCAGGTATGGGCTGTCCTGTATTAAATACAGAGATTCGTACTATAGAATCGCTTTTCTTAACACAGATAGATATTATTTTTTCGCCATTACTATCTTCTTCGACATGATTTAGCGCATTACTTATATAATTAGTTATAACTTCTTCTACTAAGTATTCATCGGCCCATACATAACAAGATTTAACATCTGACATCTTTGAAATCACATTTTTTTGTTTGTATACCATATTCATAGAACCCACAACTGAGTTAAGTACACTTATTATGTCAAATCTGTCAAACTGAAGCTTGTTGTCTCCAAACTCAAGCTCACTAAGGCTTAGAAGCCTCTTTACCATGTTATTCATCTTGGCAGCTTCATCCATAATTACTTCACAGTAAAACTGCCTGCTTTCCTCATCCCCCTGAATATTGTCTTTAAGTCCTTCAGCATACCCCTGTATAAGGGCTATAGGAGTTTTAAGTTCGTGAGTTACATTGGAAAGAAATTCCTGCCTCATCTCTTCCACTTTTTCTTTCTGCTTTATGTCCTTTTTCAGTTTATTATTGTCGGATTTAAGTGAGGATATGGTATCCTCGAGCTTTTCAGAGAGCAGATTGATACTATGTCCAAGCTCACCAACTTCATCCTGTCTCTTTCCATTATAATGCACATCAAAGTTAAGATTGCTTATATCTCTGGTCATCTGAGACAGCTTAAGTATCGGCTTGGTAAATTCAACACCTACGACATACATAATAATTGAGCCTATTAATATTGAAACCACGCCCACATAAGCAAAGAAGGTACTTGATATCATTGCGCTTTCGGTAATGTTGTCATAGTTGCTTCTTATAAATATCTTGTCTCCCGCATCAAGAATGCCATATAGTTCGATATAGTTGACCTCAAGTCTTGTATCAAAATGCCTGTATATACTATATTTATCTGTCTTGACTAATAGCCTTGTAGCCTCTTTCTCGCTTTTAACCTCTTCTTCATTTGGAAGAGTTTTTTTATAATACTCTATAATATCGCTTTGCAGTCTTCTGTTTTGTATCTCATTCATATTTGTCGGAAATAAAGTCTGAAGTATGATTCCTCCAGAATAGCTAAATCCGTTAAATATGTATAAAGATACATTCTGTTTGGACGCAAGCTGCTCATAACCAAGGCTTAGAGCAGATATATTATCCGCATCGTACTTTGAATTTACCTTGGTGTAAGTGTCTCCCAGCCTGTTTATCTTATAGCTTTCATAGTATTTTTCAAGAAATACTTTATTTATAACCCAGCTAAACAATATGGTTGCACTTAAAAGAGTAATCAAAATTATTATTAGACGCACTTTAATGGAATGTTTCATTTAAACCTCTTACAGGGCACTAGGCCTCAAACTTATACCCGATTCCCCAAATAGTTTTAATCAAATCCCCCTTAGACCCCATCTTTGCCCTAAGCTTCTTAACATGTGTATCTATTGTTCTCGCATCTCCAAAGTAGTCATAGTTCCATACGTTGTTAAGTATCTTTTCCCTCGATAAAGCAATCCCCCTGTTGGTCATAAAATAAAGAAGCAGTTCAAATTCCTTCACACTAAGGTCCACGGGCTTTCCATCAATTATAACCTCGTGTGAGGCCTTGTCTATCTTTATGCCTCCAACTTCAAAGCTGTCATCACCTGTTGCACCTGCCCTCCTTAATATAGCCTCTACTCTTGCCATAAGTATCTTAGGGCTAAAAGGCTTTGATATATACTCATCAACTCCCAGCTCAAAGCCCTGGAGTTCATCCTTTTCATCTGACTTGGCTGTAAGCATAATTATAGGCACCTCCGAATGCCTCCTTATTTCCCTGCATACCTGCCAGCCATCCATTTTAGGCATCATCACATCCAAGATAATTAAAGCAATATCTCCCCGTTCAAAGAAGATATCTACCGCCTTCTCTCCGTCTTCTGCCTCTACAACCGCATATCCTTCGTGATGCAAAAAAATCACTAACCAGTTTACGCATCCTGCTCTCATCATCAACTACAAGAATCTTGGCTTTTTCCATCTTTTTATTCTCCAAATTTAATCTACTTTTGATTTTCTATACGCATATCATCAAGTATCTGTTCACGTTCGTTAAGCTCCTGCTCCTTCTTTGTGAGCTCTTCTTTCCAAGAAGCATACTCATTGACAAGAGCTTCTTCTGCAAGGTTTGGGTTAATCACTTTATCGTAGAATAAAACCCCAAAAGGAACTATGACCATAATAATCAAAAAGCAATTATGATTCTATAATTTCTTATCTTAGCCCTAAGAGAGTTAATAATACTAAGATTCTTCTCTCCTCTGCGGTGCTTACCTGATTTTGTGCTTCTGTATCTATCGCTTCTTTGGCATCAGGCACTACCTCCACCTCTGCGTCCACATAGGTTGGTTCAGCCAGGCCATTATTTACATATACTTCACGAACAACGGCATGGAAAGGAATAGCCTTCATAGTCTTTCTCTGTTCAGGATTCTTCACAAGCCTCTTCTGTGCTTCCCTAAGGAATCCTATTCCAACAGGTGTTTCAAATTCTTCACTCTCCACCAAAGTATCGTATACTTCTCTAAGGCTTTCTTCTTCTCTAAGATTTCTTTCAGACTTGATATCTGCTATCCTTGCAAGCTCTCTTCTTGCCTGCTCATAAGAATCCGAATCATCAAAACGGTAACCGTCTAAAATATATTTTTTAATATCAGCCATGTTTAACCCTACCCACTTTATTATTCTCCCCTGTCGGAGTCTGCGTTTAAAATAAAAACGCCTATCCTTAGTATACTATCACAAATAGCTAAAATATACAATCACAAAGTGTGTGTACCACTCTAATATATAGTCCCTCAGTTTGTAGATTGCTAAAGCTTCCCATAACCGCGAAAAACCTCGGAACAATATGTTCCGAGGCCTTTCATAATTAAGCTGTCAAAAGCATCTGACAGTCTATGTTTTTAATTAGTAATTTTCAGCTTTTTCTGGAAATAGCTCTGTGGATGATTACATACAGGACATACCTTAGGAGCCTTTGGTCCAACTACGATATGTCCACAGTTGATACACTGCCATATAGCATCACCGTCTGCTGAAAATACAAGGTCACCCTTAACATTGGCAAGAAGCTTACGGTATCTCTCCTCATGCTCCTTCTCGATATCTGCTACCATCTCAAAAAGCTTTGCAATAGCTGTAAATCCTTCTTCTCTCGCTTCTTTAGCAAAAGTAGGATACATTTCCTGCCACTCATAAGCCTCTCCATCTGCAGCATGCTCGAGGTTCTCTGCTGTAACGCCTATACCTGAAAGAATCTTAAACCAAATCTTAGCGTGTTCTTTCTCGTTACCTGCTGTTTCCTCAAATATTTCAGCTATCTGAACATATCCGTCTTTTCTTGCCTTGGACGCAAAATATGTATACTTGTTTCTTGCCTGTGACTCACCTGCAAAAGCTTCCATAAGATTCTTCTCTGTCTTTGTACCCTTAATATCTTTTTCCTAACTGTTCAAACCTATCTTCTACCATTTCTTATACCTCCGTTTTTCTATATTTTTAGGCCTTTGTCAGGCATTTACGTTTATTAACGGTCTTACTTCGCTCTGACAAGCCTTAATCGGTATTCTAACATTTACAAAAATTTATTTTGCAATCAAATTGTGAACATTTTTAAAAACATTTCGCAAAATTGTCTGATAGATGAAATTGATTCTTAATTTCTGTGCTTTAATTGATAGTAATTTTCATTTGACAAATAAAAATTGCAGTAGTATAATTAGTGTCTGTTAGGGGAGCCTTTGGCTGAGATGAAGCAAAAGCTTCAGACCCTTAATACTTGAACCGGATAATACCGGCGTAAGGAAGCAAAGATAATCTCCTTACGCCATACTGTGAAGGAGGTTTTTTTATGTCTTTTTAGCAACACCAAGTGTAAATGACTGGGGTGAAAACGTATTCAAACTGACTCCATACGGGCTTATAACCGTAGGAGTCCTCATAGCATTGCTCATTGCAATAGCCATCGTCTTAAGGCCTAAGACAGCAGGCAAGGTAAGAGCAATGGCAACTACCCAGTTAGTTTTTTCAGCCGCAGCTATGGCACTGGCTATAGTAACCGCTGAAATCAAATTTACCAGACTCCCAATGGGAGGCTCAATTACACTCTTTAGTATGCTTTTTATTGTACTGATAGGCTATTGGTACGGGCTAAAGGCAGGACTTATGACAGGTTTTGCTTACGGACTGCTTCAGTTCTTGGCTGATCCTGTATTCTACAGTCCTCTCCAGCTTCTTATCGATTATCCTCTTGCCTTTGGAGCTCTCGGTCTATCGGGTATATTCTGCGAGAAGAAGCACGGCTTACTTAAGGGCTACATAGTGGGAGTACTGGGAAGATATGTCTTCGCCTTTATATCGGGAGTTGTGTTCTTTGGCAACTACGCGCCTGAGGGCACACCTGCCTTAGTATATTCACTAGGATATAACGCAACCTACATAGTTCCTGAGGCTGTAGCTACAATGATTATTATAAGCATTCCTGCTGTAAGTAAAGGCTATGTCCTATGTAAGGTCAAAGGCCACTTACTCAAGCTGGAATGCTGGGCAGGCTGTGATAAAATAGAGTCTGATATAAGAAAGGATTCTACTAGATAGATTTATGTTTGACAGGTAATTTCGGTGTAATTTCCTATCGAATAAAAAAGCTGCCATACTTGAAACCTCTTCAAGTATGGCAGCTTTTTTATTTTGGGAGAATGCATATTGGATAAAACGGTTCCCGAAGGCTTCTCCCATAAAAGGTATGCAAAAGGCACAAGGCCAAATTTAAGGGGCCTTATTCAGCACTTCCGATAGGGTTCCAAATGCTCTTGTATACTGCATCTGCATCAGTTGTAGCAGTAATTAGCTTAGCATTTATATAACCGTCAACTATGCCCTTCATCTGCTCAGTTGTGTATTCATCTGTCTGCTTACCAAACTGCATAAGCTTATTTAATTCAAGGTTCATATCATAATCACTTCCGTTAAGACCTATCTTCATAAGCAGCTTTGTGCAGTCCTCAGGATTGTCTCCCATCCACTTAAGCGCCTTTTTAACAGCTGAAGCCATCTTAGCAGAGGTAATAGGATTCTCTTTTATAAAGTCCTTGTTCATCATAACTATACAGCAAAGCTCATTTCTGCTATTTCCGTCAGCAGACTCTACCTTGCGAAGCAGTCCCTGCTTAACAAGAGGATAGCCATATGACTCAGGAAGAAGAGCTGCTGCTATCTCGCCACTCTTCATGGCTGCTACACAGGCATCCTTTTCTACCTGTACTATCTTTAAGGGTCCTTAAGAGGGTCGATGCCTGCCTCTATAAATAGCCTTGCAGAGATATTGTAGTCGGCTGTTCCGATACCACTTGGCGCGGAAATTGACTTACCCTTTAGGTCATCGTAGCTCTTGTAATTACTCTCATCAAGCACATACATAGCCTTGCATCCTGTAAGTAGGTGCGCACCGCCAACGAAACAGAGATTTACGCCGTTTGTTGCAGGAACCATAGACTTTGCAATGTGGCCTATGGCTATCTGAACCTGATTGGTTCCTATTGCTTCCACATCAGAGTCTCCCTTAAAGCCTTCAACTGTAAGCCCCTGCTCCTTGTAGTAGCCTAGCTCCTGTGCCACGTTAACTGCTGAAGTACATCCATCTCCGGTTAAAAACTTAAGAGTTTTACCGTAGGCAGGCTCCTTCTTCCAAGCCTCTTCATCAGCTGTATTCACAGCAGATCCAGCAGACGCTGTGCTTTTGGCCGACGAAGCTGTAGACGCGGCAGATGACTTAGACGCACCCTTACTTGCGGATACCTCTGTCTTTGATGATGTCTTAGCACTGTCTGTGCTGCTCTTAGCCCCACATCCAACCATTGAAAACGCTACCACTGCACAAAGTGCAATACTTAATACCTTCTTCATTTTTTTCCTCCTTTAATTTTTATTTGCGGTGTCAAGGACACCTATCTCTAAGCGAAGTGCAGTAAATCAAGTATATGATTACGGTACTCCACAAATGAAGAACTGCTTCGGTTACGAGGATAATCCATATCTATCTTTATTTCCTCGCGTATTCTTCCCGGATGAGCTTCCATTACTAATATCCTGCTGCTCATATGAATCGCTTCGTCTATATCGTGTGTCACCATTACAACTAACTGCTTATTTACCTGCCACATATCGAGTATCTCATTTTGCATATTCATCCTAGTAAAGGCATCTAAGGCTCCAAGAGGCTCATCCATGAGAAGAATCTTTGGTTTACTTATCATTGCCCTTGCAAGAGCTACTCTTTGCGCCATGCCTCCTGAAAGCTGTCCCGGATAATCTTTCTTAAATTTCTCAAGACCTATTACATTTATAAGTCTATGAACATCTTCCATACCCTCTTTTAGTTTCCCCTGCATCTTCAGGCTGAAGGCTACATTGTCCTCAACTGTAAGCCAGGGAAATAAGGTAGGCTTTTGAAAAACCATACCTATATCGGGGCCGGGAGAAGTTATTTTGTCTCCATTTATGGTAATTTCGCCTGTAGTAGGAGCTATAAGACCTGCTATCATTCTTAAGATAGTTGACTTTCCACAGCCTGAGGTCCCTACAAGGCTAACGAACTCACCATTATACATACTAACATTTACATCTGTTACTGCGTTGGTAACTTCTGTGGAATCTACCCTTGAAAAGCTTTTTGAAACATCTTTAAGCTTTAATTCTATTGCTTCACTCATTATTTCACTACTCCTATCTGCCAGCGGAGAATATAGTTCTTAATTCTATCAAGTACCCTTGTTACTATATTGAATACTATACAGATAATTACTATTGCCGCAAACATCTTGTTGTAGGCTGCCCAAGCCTTTGCCCAGGTTATGTACCAGCCAAGTCCCGCTTCCACGCCAAGCATCTCTGCAATCATAAGCGAAATACAGGCTGAACTCATTCCCTGTGTCATTCCCTGTAAGATATTGGGCATGGCGTGTGGGATGGCTATATTAAACACAAGCTGTCGATCAGAAGAGCCAAGGGTTTTGGCAACTTCGTAGTAGGATTTGTCCACATTTGATATGCCTGAAGTGGTTGCTATTGTGACAGCAAACCAGGTACCAAGCCCAACTATAAAGACAGAGCCTGCCATAAGTGAGCTTGCAAGTATCATAATGAGTGGAATCCAGGTAGCTGTAGGTATAGGTCCAAGCACCTTTACTATAGGGTTTATCCAGTATCTAACCTTTTCACTATAACCGCTCGCCACACCGGTTATGATGCCAAGCACAACACCACAGAAATATCCTGTAAATAGCAATCTTAGTGTAAATAAGGTGCATACTATAAGCTGGTCCTTGTCTAAAATTGCAGCATTTATAATGTCATTTACCCAAGGTATAAATGGATATAAAAGTATCCCTGTCTTTAATGTAAGCACATCAAAAAGAGCTAAAAACAAGAAAATTGCAGACAGGAATGGTGCCTTGAATCTTACTTTTGCAAATTTCTTTCTATTACCTTTTTTATAAAGTAAAATTGCATGAATAAGCCTACATACGTATACAGCTATGGGTAGTGCAAGTAAAAATCAGGTATCTCTCGGATTTGCATTTGGATACTTGTCCGGTACCAATATATACTCAAGAACTGCTATAACAAAAACATACTATAGGAAAAACGAAATGATGAAGTCAACTATCTTCTGATGTCTGCTCTTATTATTTTTCTTCAATTTCCCAAAGTTCATCCTTTGTTAAACCGGCAGTAGTCTGTTTATTTATTATATCTTTTTCTGACACCTCATAAGTCCCCCTTTTTTATCTTAACAGCACAATTTAATTGTACCATCCAATACGTTGTATGGCTAATTTTTGTTTATATTAGAACGAGTCATTTATTGAAATATTCAATAAATGACTCGCAATAATACTTATAGCATCTCTATAAATGCGCCTATTCTGGTGTCAATCTGCCCTTTATCAGCTAGTGAATAGTCAGTTTCAAGCTTCATATAAGGAATATCATTTTCCTTCATCACCTTCGCCATCGTATGTGTTTCTATATTAAAGGTATGGCAGCCTCGTCAAAACTATGTCGATAACTCCGTCTACCTTGTACTTTTCTATCATGTTGAGGGTATCTTCATACCTTCCTGTATTTGGTGTCATTACAGAGCAGTCGATTTTTAAGTATCTATCACTTATGGCTTCCATAATATTCTCAGCATTTTCATCTATTAAAAAGCTCTGGCTTCTCTCTCCCGAACAGTCATTTCGACAGACTACGACTCCACCGAGTGACTCAATTGTCATTACAACCTTTTCAATGAGACCTCCACTTGGACAGCCCGTAAGGAGAATCCTCTTGGCGTCTGCAGGTACAGGCCTCTCTCCTTCCTCTAAGTAGGCTTTTTTTGCATCAGCTATCAGCTTTTCCATATCAGCTATATAGTCATCTACACTCATGGCAAAGGTTTCCTTCTGGATGCTTAGCATCATATCGATTCCCTTCATCATAGGAGGCTCCGCCTTTTGCATAGCATAGAGCTCGCACATAAGTTTCCTTGCATAGTTTCTCTTTTTTACCGCATTTCTTAAGGCTTCATCTGTGATAGTGATTCCAAATTTTTCTTCAAGCGCTTCTTTCATCCTTACACATTCTTTCGTACCACATCTTCTTTTGCGTAAGGTACATCTTTTTCCTGTGGAAGATGAAGGATATGTACATCCTTAATCTCTCCCAAAAGCTCATACATCTTCTTCTTGCCATCGCAGGTAGTTTCCCCAATTATGATGTCTGAAAAATATGTATAAGGACATTTCTTGGTAAGTGCAAAGCCATAGGTTGACTTTATCAGTGGGCATATAGTCTTAGGCAGCACCTTCTCTGCATCAGGAATCGTCTCCTGACTTGTGCCGACAAAAGCCCAATTGACGCCATCCCTGCAGCCCTCAAGGATTTCAACAGGTGTGTAAGCGCAAAAGGCATCCAGCTATCTTCCCGCCCTTTTTTCTTAAACTCCATAGCCTTTTATAAAAGCCTGCTTTTACGCTTTTCTTCATAATCCTCCCAAATTTCTTTTCCTCTTCAAGTACCGTTGTATCCACAATACTACCTCCTCAATAAAGCATTTTCTAACTTAAATAGTATACAATAAATGCTGTTTAGTTAAAAGAAAGATAAAAAACACAATAAATTCAGATATTTATATTTATTTTATATAAGTGTTACAGGACACAAAAGCGGTATTCGCATATCTACACAGTTAGATTTCACTGAAATTTTAGTGTTTAAAATATTTTTTTATTTGACAGGTAATTTCGGAAAAATTTCCTGTCAAATAAAAATTCTCTGTAAGCTTTTCTTACAAGAGAACTTTTTAACTTTAACACGCAAAAATATATGAGTAATTGGCAACTTGATGAGTATTAGCGTAGCACTCACATTATGAATTGAATACATATTTGTCTAAACGTTCAAAAGGCTTCCACTATCCTTGATTTTTGGTGAAGCAAGGTTCATCCTCATGCTCCACTCTCCATTAAAGGCTTTACCATCCTGCCAGATTACCCCTGCTTCAAATCCCATTCTAAGCAGCTCGTAAAGGGTCTTACCCTTCTCTTTGCACCATTCTTCACAGTCTATAAAGAGCATGTATGTACCCTGAGGTCTCGCAACCTTCACTCCTTTTTAAACTTAGTTTCTATATAGTCACAGGCAAAGTTAACATTTTCTCCTATTACCTCTCTAAGCTCATCCACCCACTCATAGCCCTCATCCTTGTAAGCTCCTATAAGTGAATGCATTGAAAGTACATTTATTGAATTATAATGCCCAAGAGAGGCTTCTTTATCAATTCTATGTCTGATTCTGTCATTATAAATGATATGATAGCTGCCTGTAAGTCCTGCAAGGTTAAATGTCTTTGACGGTGCGTAAAATGCAACTGTACGGTTCTTTGCATCCTCAGATATGGTCTGGGTAGGTATGTGCTTATATCCGCTAAGTATGATATCCGACCAGATTTCATCTGAAATAACCATTACATCTTGCTTCTTATAAAGCTCCATTACCTTCTCAAGCTCCCATTTTTCCCAGACACGGCCGGAAGGATTATGAGGTGAGCAGAAAATGGCTGTATGAATATTATTTTCAACTATCTTTCTTTCCATATCCTCAAAGTCCATACGCCAGATGCCCTCTTCATCCTTTTTAAGGTAGCTGTGGACAATGTTATAACCGTTATTTTTTAGCACATTGGTGAAGCCTATATAGGTAGGGGCATGCACGAGTACGCTATCCCCCTGAGAGCAGAATACATGGAGCGCAGTCGCAACCCCTCCCAGGACTCCATTTTCATATCCTATGTATTCTTTCTTAATTCCCTTTACACCGTTTCTTATATCCTGCCATCTGATTATGCTGTCATAATACTCATCCCTTATCTCAAAATAGCCAAAGGTCGGATGCTTTGCCCTCTCTATAATCGCATCCGTAATAGTGGGAAGTACAGGGAAATTCATATCCGCAACCCACATAGGGTATCATATCAAAAGCCTTCTCTTACCTTAACAGGATTCTCTCCTTCCAAAAACATTGGAATCAGGTCTACAGCCAGCGCATCTTTTCCTTTTCTGTCAATTATCGAGACAAAATCATACTTCATAGCATTGCTACCCCCGTTTACTCTTCTTCACTACCCTCATTTTCAGCAAGCTCTTCTTCTGAAATAGTCATAATCTGGCGCTTTCTAGCCATCTCATCATTTTCAAGATACTCGTCATAGGTACTTACCTTATCAATGAGGCCGTGTGGTGTAATTTCTATAATTCTGTTTGCAATAGTCTGTATGAACTGGTGGTCCTGAGAGGTAAAGAGTACAACTCCCGGGAACTTGATTACTGCGTTATTTAATGAGGTAATGGCTTCCATATCAAGGTGGTTGGTAGGCTCATCAAGGATGAGGACATTTGTAGCCATTATCATCATCTTAGAAAGAAGAACTCTAACCCTCTCACCACCGGAGAGAACCTTAACCTGCTTTATACCTGCATCTCCAGGGAAAAGCATACGTCCCAGGAAGTTTCTTACATAGGTTGCATCTTTTTCAGGTGAAAATGGCAAAAGGAACTCAGTAATATTTTCATTTCCCTTGAAAAGCTCTGTATTATCCTTAGGAAAATAGCCCTGAGTAGTGGTTACACCCCACTTGTAATCACCCTCATCAGGCTCCATTTCTCCTGCAAGTATCTTAAATAAAGTGGATATAGCCTTTACGTTTGGTCCTACGAAGGCTATCTTGTCTTCCCTTCCTACAACAAAGGAGATATTGTCAAGTACCTTCACTCCGTCAACTGTCTTAGATATTCCGCTAACTGTAAGTACTTCATTACCTATCTCTCTTGCAGGGCGGAAATCTATATAAGGATACTTACGGCTGGATGGCTTAATGTCATCAAGCTCAATCTTCTCCAAAGCCCTCTTTCTACTTGTAGCCTGCTTAGACTTACTTGCATTAGCAGAGAATCTCTGGATAAATTCCTGAAGTTCTTTGATTTTTTCTTCTTTCTTTTTATTTGCTTCCTTCTGCTGACGAATCATAAGCTGGCTGGACTCATACCAGAAGTCATAGTTTCCTGCGTAAAGCTGAATCTTGCCATAGTCAATGTCCGCTGTATGTGTACATACCTTGTTAAGGAAATAACGGTCGTGTGAAACTACAATTACGGTATTTTCAAAGTTGATAAGGAACTCCTCAAGCCAGCCTATTGCATCCATGTCAAGGTGGTTGGTAGGCTCGTCAAGAAGGAGGATATCAGGGTTTGCCAAAGAGTGCCTGCGCAAGAAGAATCTTAACCTTTTTAGATGCCTCTATCTCGCTCATCATCATATAATGATACTCTGTATCTATGCCAAGTCCGTTAAGGAGGGTAGCCGCATCAGATTCTGCCTCCCAGCCATTCATGGTGGCAAATTCTCCCTCCAGTTCACTTGCTCTTATACCGTCTTCATCTGTAAAGTCTTCCTTAGCATAGATGGCTTCTTTTTCCTTCATTATGTCGTACAGTCTCTTATTTCCCATGATTACTGTATCAAGTACAGGATATGCGTCATACTTAAAATGATCCTGCTGCAGAAATGAAAGTCTCTGCCCCGAGTTATAATAACATCGCCTGTGGTAGGCTCTAACTGTCCTGATAATATCCTGAGGAAGGTAGATTTACCTGTTCCATTCGCTCCAATAAGTCCATAACAGTTGCCTTCAGTAAACTTGATATTTACATCTTCAAAAAGTGCCTTTTTACCAAGTCTCAAAGTAATGTTGCTTGCCTGAATCATTTTAATTTTCCTTTCAAAAGCTTAGTTTTTTGCAAAAATACTGCTTCACATATTTTGTGGTCAAAAGATACTAATTCTCCTCAAGTAAGCATAAAGCGAATTTTTATACTTTTGACATCTGTATTATTATATCATTTATTCTACCGGATTTCGATAGTTTTGTGATTTTTCATTAGTATAGCAAATTACCGCTGTTTAAAAGCCATTTCTTCTTCTTAAAATATATTATTCCACTTACTGCCATAAGTATAACCACTCCAATTACAATGGGATATGCAAGTGGCGAATCCAGTTCCGGCATGTACTTAAAGTTCATTCCATACCACCCTGTAACAAGAGTTAAAGGCATAATGATGGTCGTAACCACAGTTAACACTGTCATTATGCGGTTTTGCTTTACGGAAAGCTCTGACTGGTATAGTTCTCTAACCTGCATGGTATATTCTTTAAGAGTAGACACCAAGCCTTGGAGTCTTGTGACCCTGGCTGTGAAAAGCTCAAAGAATCGTAGGTTATCTGACATGAAGAAGTCGTTTTCATTTTCTGCAAGTTCCTGTCCCAGGTCAATCAGCTGTTCATAGTACATTTTTAGTTTCAGGAGCTCTCCCCTGATTTCGTTGTTTCTTTCAAGTTCGCCAGTAAGATTCCCCTCAAGTATCCTGTCTTCTATTATAGTGATTTCATCTCGTATCTTTCAAGCATATTTAAGTCGCCGCTAATTATGGTCTCTAGGGAAGTCGTATATGAATCTTTCAAGGCCAGGGTAGCGCCATTTTTAGTGGCTGCAATTCTTTTTACGAGCGAGGTGCAGTAGCCAATCATGGTCAATAAATACAATTCCTCTTTCATCGAGTGCAAATGCAAATCTATTGCTTCTTTCAAGTAAATCCGACCTATCCGGTATAATAAAGCTTCCCGTCAGCGAGTCATAATTGACTTCTGCTTTGTCATAAATAGGTTTTCTATCTCGAACTCGAGGTCGATTCCCTATAGTTGAATTTTTCTTTATCTCTTGCCCATTTTTCAGGGCTTATCACCGCTACATAGCAGTCATCTCCATCAAATATTTCTTCTGCTCTTATTGCTTCTAAGGTGTTTTCTAATCTTGTAATACATTGATTTCTCCTAAAAATTGTATTGTGGAACTTTGTTGTTTTGCTTAAAACCTGTATCAGTATATCACATTCAGCACAAATAAGTCACGCTTAGAATAATATTTTAGTATTGCAGACTTGAGGGACGCTTAGAATAATAAATTTCAGACTCGCTACGGCATCCGCTTCGCTACGCCTGATGCGCTCGCTTAGAATTTATTATTCTAAGCTGAATGGTGAAGGTTTAGATTAATTCACTAGATCAGCTTTTTCTTAATTTTTGGTTATTTTTGTACGCTTTTTTTTCTCTGAAACTTTGTGCATTTTGCCGTTGTTTTTATTTGGATTTCATATATAATACTTCTTGTCGTGGTGAGTTACAATAGTCACTAAGCAGTATTTCTTAGCTATAATGATTTGTGTGAAATATGTATTCGATATCTGTCTATACTGATTGCGCCTTTTCTCCCCAATAATCACTGCAAAAAGTGTTCAGTTCCCCGATATCTAACATTAAGCAGTTCTGATTATTGTAGCCAACTTAGACTTTACCGTATCCTGAGTATCTAAGTCTTACTTAGCAGGAAAAATCTATTTAACATTTTAACTTCATCTGCTATAATGTCTTTAAGGGCATTATAGCAAATCCAATGAAAGAAAGGACTATATGCGGGCTGATAAGAAATTTGAAAAGTATGTAAAGCTGCTGAATCCCATTGATGATTTGATGTTTTGCAAGATGGCAGAACACAGAGAGTTCTGCGAGGAGATTTTAAGAGTCATCCTTGAAGATGATGAGTTGACTGTTTTAGATGCTATTCCTCAATGGCAGGGAAAGAATCTAACCGGGCGTTCTGTGATATTAGATGCTAAGTGTGTAACAGGTGATGGAAGGCAGATTAACATTGAGGTGCAAAAGGCAGATGATGATAATCATCTAAAAAGAGTTCGCTACAACGCTGCTGTATTAACCACTAACATATCCGAAACAGGTAAAAGGTTTGAGTTCATACCTGATGTGTGTATTGTGTTTATATCGAAGTTTGATATATTTGATGGAGGGCTTCCTCTCTACCATATAGACAAGGTGGTTAGAGAAACCGGTCAGGTGATTGAGGATGGTTTTAACTGAGATATTTGTAAATACTGTTAATTATGATGGTTCTAAGCCTGCAAGGCTAATGAAGCTATTTACTGAGAATGATGCTTACAGTAATGATGAGTTCCCTGTGACTAGTGAACTAAAGTCAAGATTAAAATCAAGCGAAGGAGGTAGTAGGACTATGAATGAGATTCTTGAGAAGCTTATTAGTGATGAAAAGAAGGAAAGTGAAAAACGCGGTGCTAAAAATGAAAAACTAAAGATTGCTAAAACCATGCTTGAAGAGGGGCTATCCGCTGAGCTTATAATGAGGTATACAGGGCTTTCTAAAGATGCCATTGCTGCTTTACAAGTCTAAGTTTGAAAATCCAGCCCTAACTCAAGTTAAGGAGGTAGTAGGGCTATGAATGAAAGCCTTGAGAAGCTTATTAATGATGAGAAGAGAAAGTGAATTGTTAACAATCATTAAGTATGAACTTTAGCTGCCCTGAGAAGTAGTGAGACAAAATAAACTGCCACAATCCGCCTACAACACAGCATTTCTAACTGCTTTTGTGTTTATAGGCTGACTGTGGCAGTTTTTTATAGCATAAATGTCATAAGTATAAAAATTCCGCACAAACTTACTTACATAAGAATTTATTTTATTACTATACTTTCAGAATTTTCGCTAACGCTCACATTTAATGGTGGAAAAGTCTCATTCCGGTAAAGCAAAGAACCATATCATACTTGTTGCACGTTTCTATTACGCTGTCATCTCTTACTGAGCCGCCAGGTTCGGCAATGTACTTAACACCGCTCTTATGAGCCCTCTCAATATTATCTCCAAATGGGAAGAATGCATCAGATGCAAGGGCTACATTTTCATTTTTATTAAGCCACTCCCTCTTTTCCTCCCTCGTAAATACAGGAGGCTTTACCTCAAAGAAATTCTCCCATACACCGTCTCTTAAGAGGTCCTCGCTCTCATCCCCTACATAAAGGTCAATGGCATTGTCCACATCAGCTCTTCCCAGTCCTTCACGAAACTTAAGATTAAGAGTCTGTGGCGCCTGTCTAAGCCACCATACATCAGCCTTACTTCCGGCAAGCCTAGTACAGTGAATACGGCTCTGCTGCCCTGCTCCTATACCTATAGCCTGTCCGTCTTTTGCATAGCAGACGGAGTTTGATTGAGTGTATTTAAGTGTAATCATAGCAACAATGAGATCATCGAGAGCTTCTTTAGGAAGATTTTTATTCTCACTTACTATGTTCTTAAAAAGCTCATCATCTATCTTAAATTCATTCCTGCCCTGCTCAAATGTTATTCCAAAAGACCTGCTTTTTTTCTCTATAGGTTCAGGCTTGTAGTTTTCATCTATTTCTATAATATTATAATTTCCTTTTTCTTCTGCTTTAGTATCTCAAGGGCTTCTGCTGTATATCCAGGTGCTATGATACCGTCTGAAACTTCTTTTTGATTATCATTGCGGTATCAGCATCACATACATCAGAAAGCGCTATGAAATCACCGAAAGAAGACATTCTGTCAGCTCCCCTTGCCCTTGCGTAAGCACAGGCTAAGAGGCTCATCTCACCCATATCCTCTACTCTGTAAACCTTTTTCAAATCCTCAGTAAGAGGCTTTCCTATTGCAGCTCCTGCAGGAGATACGATGTTTAAAAGCTGGTTGCAAGAGGAAGTCCTGTAGCCTTCTTAAGTTCCATTACGAGCTGGATTCCGTTAAATGCATCTAAGAAGTTGATATATCCCGGTTTTCCACAAAGCACCTTAACAGGAAGCTCTGCTCCATTTTCCATAAATATTCTGCTTGGCTTCTGATTAGGATTACAGCCGTACTTTAACTCCATTTCATTCATAATGCACTCTCCTTATAATTTTCACCTATATCTATCAATATCTGCCTAATATTTAGCTCCATCTACATACCGATTACAGCTAAGTCAGGTTATCTATCAAATTACTCGCTTGATTATACAAGATTTTTTCTTTGTACTTATGCTAATTAGCCTGATTCTTATTTACTATTCTAGTCTCATATTCTCCGGTTTCTATATCTATAAACCTTGTAAACAATGACACTTTATTAGCTTCATTTAGGCTCTTCCAAATACTCTCAGTAAATTCATCTATACTTCCACAAAGACTTACCTTAGCAGGTTCACCTTCAAAGCTTGGAAGAGGCTCTATGTCTTCTTTATAGGTGTGAATGAATCTACCTTCACCCGCTGGAAGACTACTATAATCATAAAAATATCTGTTGCAACAGTCAGGATTGCCGTCATCACTCTTAAGTATACTCATCCTTAAGTGAAGTGACTTTTCACTTACATCTACTAAGGCTGATATTCTAGGTGTGTAGTTTGGCGCATCCGGCTCAAATTCCTGCTCATAAGGGCCGAATTGAAACATTTGCCTGCTGTCATATAATCATAAACTGTATCCGTCTGGTCTCCATTGGTAATTATGGTTTTCTTTTCAATTACCTTGACAGGTGAATATATGATAAGACTTGGGTCTGAAAGCTTGGTTTCATCGAAGGCCTCTGTCCTAATTCCCTCGCCCTCTTCCACAAATATCCTATTCCTGCTGTTTTCACTTCTTCCCATAATAAAGTAAGCAGTCATTGCCTTTTTGCCGTCCTTACTTTTTCCCCACAACAATTCCTCTGCCCGGATAAGTTTTAGCCGATAATACTTCACCAATTGAAACCATCGTCATCCTCCGTTTATTCATGTCAAAGCCTTGTCAATAGTTGCTTAGAGTCTTTATAATAAGTTCTACTTAAGAATATCATAGTTTTTATTAGTTTTCAATATGAATGCTTCTTTTATATTTTCTTATAAAATAAAACTCATATGGTTTGACAAATTAATGGAATTATTTTTATAATTGTTCCTAGCTAGTTATTTGTAGAATTAAGCAAGCAAAAACGAACCCCTAAGAGTCGCGACATCTTAGGGGTTCTTCTCTTTATAGTTGAGTAAACTTTAGTACTAGGCTAATTGTCGCTTTTATCTCCGTCTAGCCATTTTGCAAATAAGGTAGCTAGCCAAATCTGCCGTAACGGAGACAATTATCTGTAGAATTATTTGTAGCAAGCAATCACCTCCCTTCTGCTGTCAGATTGGGAGTGCGACAACATTTTAAAGTATATCAAATAAATGTAAATATAACAATAAAACTAACGGGGGAATTATGGTAGATAATCAGAAAAAATTAACTTTACAAAGATGCATGGTTGTAAAAACGACTATCTCTACATCGACTGCACTAAAATGAACTTGAAAATCCTGCTGAAGTGTCTATAAAACTCTCAGACAGGC